>OCTX011385901.1_pt1 | contig 18438 bp, 18 predicted proteins | sample 1539691 | NCBI WGS metagenome assembly OCTX01 (sample SAMN02144231, study PRJEB22623) | gut metagenome | biome: sheep rumen | host: Ovis aries | place: New Zealand | reverse complement strand
CGACATTGAGAAAGCCATTACACCAAAGACACGAGCCATTATGATTAACACCCCGTCTAATCCCTCTGGGCGTATTATCCCTCAGGACAAAATTGCCGGTATTGCTGAACTAGCTAAGAAATATGATTTGGTGGTTATCTCTGATGAAGTCTATAAGTGCCTGATTTACGACAACATCCCATTTCGAAGTATTGCAGCCATTGAAGGCATGCGAGAGCGTACCATCTTGATCAACTCCCTTTCTAAAGAGTTCTGTATGACAGGCTATCGCATTGGCTATGTCTTGGCTCCAGAGGAGATAATCGCCGCCATGACCAAGTTGCAGGAGAATGTCTGTGCATGTGCTCCGCTTCCTTCCCAGTATGCAGCCATCAAGGCTCTAAGTGGCGAGGAAGACTATTCTAAGAATATGGTAGATATCTTCACGGAACGTCGGAATGTGCTATATGAAGGTCTGAGCAAGATTGAGAAGTTTGATGTCAAGGCACCTGAGGCCACTTTCTATATGATGGTAGACATCTCCAAGACGGGCATGAACTCTATTGATTTCTGCTATGCCATGCTGCGTGCTGTCCATGTGGCAGCTGTACCTGGAGTCACATACGGCCAGTGCTGTAACCACTATGTGCGTATCGCCTTTACTCTTGATATTGAAAAAATCAAGGAGGGTGTTAGGAGAATTACTGAATTTGTAAGCAGTTTTTAGTATGAAGAGAGTATTAATGTTAGGCGGTTCTATCTACCAGACCTATGCCATTAAGGCTGCTGTAGAGATGGGCTATTATGTGATTACATGTGACTATCTTCCCGATAATCCGGGTCATAAGTATGCCCATGAATACCATAATGTCAGCACGACGGATAAAGAGGCTGTTCTTGAACTTGCAAGGAAATTGAAAGTTGACGGCGTTGTCGCGTACGCTTCTGATCCTGCAGCTCCGACGGCTGCGTATGTCTGTGAGAAGTTAGGACTTCCAACCAGTCCTTATAAGTCTGTAGAGATCTTGTCGAAAAAGCACCTGTTTCGTCAGTATTTGACAGAACATGGCTTCAATGTCCCTAAGGCCCGCAGTTATAAGACTTATGAAGAGGCAGAGGCTGATATTGATAACTTTAAGCTACCTGTCATGGTGAAACCTGTGGATTCCTCTGGCAGTAAAGGCATTAATAAGTTGACAGACAAGTCTCAGCTGAAGGCATTTGTAGAGGATGCTCTTTCCTATTCGCGTGACAAGATATTCCTGATAGAAGAGTTTATTGTTAAGAATGGCCCTCAGATTTCTGGTGATGCCTTCTCTGTCGATGGTAAGTTAGTATTCCATTGCTTAGGTAATGAATTTTACAGCAAAAAGGTGGATAAGGATTTTGCACCTCTTGGCGAATGTTGGCCGACGGTGATGCCCAAAGAGGTGATAGACGCATTGGTAGATGATCTTCAGCGCTTGATGACGTCTTTAGGTATGAAGTCAAATGCTTATAATGTCGAAGCTATCTATGGCGAGGACGGCAAGGTCTATATCCTTGAACTGGGTGCCCGAAGTGGTGGTAGCCTAATTCCTCAGGTCACGGCCTTGGCCACAGGTGTCGATATGGTACCATACGTTATCAAGGCTGCATTAGGTGAAGATTGCTCAGATCTGAAGATGGCTCCAGTAAAGGGTTATTGGTCAAACTATATGTCTCATGCCAATGAAACAGGCAAATATGCAGGCATTGAGTATGAGGAGAATTTCAGAAAGAACCATCTGGTTGATTTTGTAACGGATTTCAAAGAAGGTGATCCTGTCCATAAATATCGTGATGCTCAGGACTGCACAGGTGAGTTGATTCTTAGATATGACAATGCAGAGCAGATGAATGACATAATTGATAATATGGACAAGTATGTTCATATTAAGGTGAAGTGATGGAAAAAGCGATTGGTGGATATTTTGAACTGGAGCTTCCTCTTAAAGAAGAATTTCATAAGGATGCTTTAAGACTGAACAGCGGCAAGAACTGTTTAGAATACATCCTTCGTGCGCGTCAATATAAAAAGGTCTATATCCCTTATTACACTTGTGATGTAGTCCTGCGACCATTTGAGAAGTTGCATATTAACTATGAATTCTATCATATCAACATCCATATGGAACTTGCTCAAGAGATCAATCTGAAAGAAGGAGAAGCATTGCTTTATACCAATTATTTCGGCCTCAAACAAACTTATGTTGAGTCGTTGGCAAATAAATATAGTAGCCAATTGATTGTTGACAATACTCAAGCCTTTTTCGCAAAGCCGCTCTATGGTATTGACACTTTCTACACGTGTCGTAAATTCTTTGGAGTTTCTGACGGGGCTTATCTCTACACAGATGTGAAGTTGAATTTTCAGTTTGAGCAATCAACATCTTATGAGCGAGTTGCCCATCTGATTAAGCGTATTGATCTCTCGCCTGAAGAAGGATTTGAAGATTTCCATCAGTCTGATGAGAGTTTAGCAGAAGAAGAAATTAAATCAATGTCAAAATTCACTCAGCGAGTGATGCAGTCTATCGACTATGAGTATTGTGCTAGGAAGCGTCGGGCAAACTATGAAATACTTAACGCAGCTCTTGGATCAGAGAACAGCTTAGATTTGTCTATGGATAAAGATACAGTACCAATGGTATATCCATTTTATGCTCGTGGTGGAGGCATGCGTGAAAAGTTGATAGGAAATAAAATATTTGTTGCTCGGTATTGGCCAAATGTTTTGGAATGGGCAAACAAGGATGATATAGAATATCTTTTTGCTTTCCAAATACAGCCACTACCGATAGACCAGCGTTATAGCGTAAAAGATATGAATAGAATTGTGAATAGTATTATTTGAGCATGGACAATACAGTATCATTTAGAGACTTTGAAGAGCGGGATATTGACTTTATCTATCGCTGTAAGAATGATGAGAAACTGAACAGCATGATTGTTGGCGAGTTTCATCCCTTTTCCTATGAAGATGCGATAAAATGGGTCCATGGCTGTATGGGTGAACATGATACCTATAAGTTTTGGGCCATATGTACTAATGATGGCGAAAGGCGTATTATTGGATGGTTGAGCCTCTCAACTATTGATCCGAAGAATAAGAGCGCATGTTTTTATGGCATTGTTATTGGTGATCCTCAATATCGGGATGGAAGAGCTTGGATTGAGAGTTTTCTTTTCTTATATCATAATGTCTTTGTTGAAAGGGGATTTAATAGGCTATATGGGTCTTGCTTGACAGATAATAAAGCTAGTTTGTATATTGCAGAGGCAATGTTGGAGAAGATCGAAGGTGTCGCAAGGCAGGCTGTCTATAAAAATGGGAAGTTTCATGATGTCTTGTATGCTGCTATACTTAAAGATGATTATCTTTCATATCTATCCACAAATGAGTTTGAGATGGGTAAAATTCTGAACAGGTTAATGGAATCGAGGAAAACATTAAAAAAACGATATAATTTATAGATTTTGATATGCAAAAAAGCGTTATAGAATATCTCGTAGCCACAGCTTCGAAGTATCCGCAGAAAAATGCGGTGCAAGATTCAACAGGAAGTATCACATTTTCTGAACTTTTACGTTCTGCTTATGTGATAGCTGATGAGATTAAAGCTAAAGGTGTGTGGAAGTCTCCGATTGGAGTATTTATTCCTAAGGGCTGTCACATGGTGCAGGCATTCGCCGGTATCAATATGAGCGGAAATTTCTATGTACCCCTTGATACCAAATCACCTGATACGCGCATTCTCTCTATCCTTAATGTGCTAGAGTCTGATGTGATAATTACAGATAAGGATCATGAAGAACAGGTGAAAACTATGTGCGAAAAGCGGGTGATCGTGATTGATGATGTATTGAAGAACCAAACTAAAGCAGATGCCAATGCTGAGGATTACCTGGAAGACCAGATAGATACAGACCCTATATATTCTATTTTCACCTCGGGGTCTACAGGCACTCCAAAGGGCGTGGTTGTTTCTCATCGTGGTGTGATAGATTATATTGATTGGGCTAACAACACCTTCAAGTTTGATGGTGAGAACATGGTGATAGGTAACCAGGCTCCTTTCTATTTCGACAATTCTACTTTGGATATTTATCTGATGTATAGCACAGGTGCGACACTGGACATCATCCCAGATGTTCATTTCACGTTCCCTGCCCAATTGGTTGATTATATGAATGAGAAGAAAATATCGTTCATCTTCTGGGTGCCGTTTGCTCTCATCAATGTAGCCAACAAGGATATCTTCAGTGCCAAATTACCTAAATATATGAAGGATGTGTTCTTTGCAGGTGAGGTGATGCCTAATAAACATCTGAACTATTGGCGGAAACACATGCCTTACTGCAGATATGCAAATCTTTATGGCCCGACAGAGATAACTGTTGATTGTACATATTATGTGGTTGATCGTGAATTCTCTGACGATGAACCTTTGCCAATAGGAATTGCATGTCGCAATAGCGATGTGCTGATTTTGGTTGATCAGATGCGAGAGGCTACAGTCAATGAGCAAGGTGAGCTATGTGTTCGAGGTTCATCTTTGGCTCTTGGTTATTATAATGACTGGGAAAAAACGCAAAATGCTTTTATCCAAAATCCTCTTAATAAACACTATCCTGAGATGATCTATTGTACTGGTGATATTGTATATAAAAATGAGCGTGGTGAAATCATGTATGTAGGCCGTGCCGATTCTCAGATTAAGCATAATGGTTATCGTATAGAGTTGGGAGAGATAGAGAATGCGATACTTGCCAGCAAGCTAGTTGATAACTGCTGCGCAGTATATGATTTCAATAATAAAAAGATAGTTCTTTTCTACGAGTCTGCTACTGAAGTAACAAAAGGTGATTTTCGTAAGGGTGTTGCGGACAGAATACCTCGTTACATGATACCTACAGATTATCATCGCGAGGATGTGATGAAGCAGAACGGCAGTGGAAAGATTGACAGATCTTACTATAAGAAGCAAATTAATGGATAAAGTTGTTTCGTACAATCAAATCCAAGATATGGTTAAGCAAATCCGTTCTTTAAGGAAAGGGTTTGCCACCAATTTCTATTGGGACAATAAAAAACATCCATATTGGCTTTTGGAAGGGACTTTGATTTATGATGCTATGCCCAACAGTTTCCTACTGATACATTTGGCAGAAGGATTCTCGAATTTGTATTATATCGCAACTAGTGTGGAGGTTGCACTTAATCATTTTACAGAGAATAAACTTGATAATGATATTGTTGTTGATGTCGTGACAAAGGGAGAAGATTATTATACAATATCTTTATTTAGAAAAAATGGCTTCGAGGGCTATAGACACCTTTTCCGAATGACTCACGTTGGATTAATGCCTGTAGATGATTGGAGTTTTGATCAAAAAGTAAAGTTTGCTAAAAAAGAAGATGTTGATGCCTTAAATAATGAACTTTTTAAAGGCTTTGACCCTTTGGCAGAACAACTTCCCTCTAAGCAAGAACTCTCAGACTATATTGATCGTGGAGAAATTCTCCTTGTTAAGGACAAAAATAAAGTATGTGGGTTTATTATCTTTGAAATTGTCGGTGTTACTTGGTATCTTAGGTATTGGTATATATCTTCAGAATATCGCAATTTGGGTATTGGATCTAAACTTCTTAAGGCATCATTAATGCGAGGGAAAGATACTAAAAGGCAGATTCTATGGGTAATGTCTAACAATGAGAATGCCATAAAACGTTATGAACATTATGGGTTTGAGAGGGAAATAATGAACGATAATATACTAATAAAAAAGAAAATAATATGAAAGAGAAAGTAATTGAAATTCTAACAGAATTGCGCCCAGAGTTTGATTTTACTGAAGAAGGAGTTAATTTTATTGAAGAAGGAATGATTGATTCCTTCGATATGGTTAGTTTAGTGGATGAGCTCGAAGAGCAGTTTGGAATAAAGATTGATGGAGTTGATGTCATTGCATCTAATTTCTCTACAGTTGACAACATTGTTGCATTATTAAAGAAAAGCGGAGCAAATTAAATGGATTTAAAGTTTAAGAACAAAAAGATAACAGGTATATTGACCATCCTTCCCCAACGAGTTGTAACATTTGAGGAAGAGATGGGTAATTACAATTTCCCTGAAAAAAAATCATTGCGTCTGAAGAAAGTGATGGGATATAAAACTCATCGCATTGCTGCCGAAGGTCAATGTTCTTCGGATTTTTGTATTTGGGGACTGCATTACCTCTTCGAAAATAATATGCTAAAAAAGGATGAGATTGATGCAATTTTGTTTGTATCCCAGTCACCGGACTATTATATGCCACCTACAAGTAATCTCATTCAGGGCCATTTCGATATGAAGCACGATATGATATGCCTAGATATCAATCAGGGATGTGCAGGATTTGAAATCGGTTTGATAGAAGCTTTTATGCTTTTAGAGCAGGAGAATATAAACAAGGTCGTACTGATGAACGCAGATGTTTTGAGTCCCAAGGTGTCTATTCATGATAGGAATAGCAAGCCATTGATAGGCGATGCAGCAGCAATAACAATAGTTGAATCTTGTGATGATAATAACGAGATATTATGCTCTGTTAACATGGATGGAACTGGTGCAAAAGCACTAATCATCCCAGCTGGTGGATTTAGAAGACCAAGTTCGCCTGCAACGTCTATTGAATATGAAGACGAGGCGGGAAATTCGCGTTCTCTTAATAATTTGGTGATGCAGGGTGATGATGTCTTCAACTTTGTGCAGCGTGAAGTTCCACCGATGATTCATCATTTGCTTGAAAGAGCAAATATGAAGAGTGGTGATGTTGATTGGTTTATGTTTCATCAGCCCAATAAGTTTATGCTGAATAAACTAGCAGATGCTATTGGTGTACCCTATGAGAAGATGCCAAGCAATATTGTAGAGAACTTCGGCAATGCCAGTGGTGTAACAGTTCCAACCTGTATATCTTATAATCTTGGTGATAAACTTGAAAAAGAGTCATATAAAATGTGTGTGGCAGGGTTTGGTGTGGGACTTACATGGTCTTCAATTATAATGAATGTAGGTAATTTGAATTTTAATAAAATCATAGAGTTTTAGTATTATGGATAAAGAAAAATTTTTGATAGATCTTGCAGAGATATTAGAAGAAGATGTGGTAAATGAAAATGATGTATTAGCAGAATTCGAAGCTTGGGATTCATTGTCAATCCTCTCAATCATAGCATATGCACAAGAACACTACAAGAAACAATTGAAAAACAATGAGATCCGTGATTTGGAAACTGTTGCGGAGCTTATTACTCTGATAGAGGGTAAATAAAAAAAATATCTTGGACATAAATATGAGTTATACGTTAATAACTGGGGCTACTTCGGATATAGGAAGACAGATATGCAAGACTTTGGAGGATAATGGACACTTTTTGTTACTGACAGATCTGAAACAAGAAGATTTGAATGAAACTGTAAGTGGACTCCATAATCCAGAGAAACACAGAGTTCTGTCTTTAGATCTTTCTGATGTTGAAGAGGCAAAAGTCATCCTTCAATCCTATATGTTGGCAAATGACATTCAGATATCTCATGCGGTATTTGCTGCCGGAATCTTTGCAATTAAACCTTTGAGAGTTTTGGATTATGCATTTATCAAGAAGAATTTTGACATTGCGATCTTTTCTATCTTTACAATAACCCAGTTGTTGGCATCTAAGAAAGTGAATAAAGATGCTCTTAAAAGCATAGTTATGATATCCAGTGTTTCTGCCATCATGGGTACGAAAGGATATACTGTTTATAGTGCGGTAAAGGCAGGGATGTTGGGGCTAATGAAGTCTTTGGCAGCAGAATTGTCTCCTAAAGCAAGAGTAAATGCGGTAATGCCTGGAGGAGTGAAAACAAGAACTACTCAATTCCTCTATAATGCTAATGATGGCGTTATTAATCCTCGGTATCTTTTAGGTGATGGTACTCCCGAAGATATTGCCAATGCAGTAGAGTTTCTTCTATCTAGTAAATCCAAATGGTTAACTGGGCAAGGGATTGTGGTTGATGGCGGCTTGACGTGTTGTTAAATTACGTTATGCTGTTTTGCATGTTTTTGTAATAATGACAGAAGGGTCTTTAAAGAACAAAACTGTTAAAGGCGTAATTTGGAGTAGCGTGGAACGGTTCTCCGTGCAAGGGGTTCAGTTCCTTGTAATGCTTGTTGTTGCCCGTATTTTGGATCCGAAAGATTTTGGATTAGTGGGTATGTTGGCGATTTTCCTCGCAGTTTCTCAATCTTTGGTAGATAGTGGTTTTTCTCAGGCTTTAATCAGAAAGCAAGACAGAACGGAGGTTGATAACAATACAATATTTTATTTTAACATTGTTGTCAGTTTTTTATTATACGGGTTATTGTTTTTTATTGCTCCATGGGTATCTGATTTTTACAATGAACCACAACTGACAGATCTTATGCGTGTGCTCTGTCTTGTTATCATTGTTAATTCTTTTGCAGTAGTACAACGAGCAATATATACAGCATCAATTAATTTCAAAATACTTGCTAAAGCAAACTTTACTGCAGCTTTTATATCTGGAAGCATTGGAGTTTTATTAGCTTTCAAGGGTTATGGCGTTTGGGCTTTGGCCTGGCAACAACTATTAAATTCCTTCGTAAACTTAATCATTTTGTGGCGCTATTCTAGTTGGTTCCCGCGAATGCAATATTCATGGAAGTCGTTCCGCGAATTATTTACCTTTGGCTCTAAACTCTTAATTAGCGGGCTGATTGATACCATCTATGGTAACATTTTCACACTAATTGTTGGAAAAGTATTCAGTGCGGCGAGCTTAGGCTGTTATACACAAGCTGACCGTTTTACAAGGTTTCCCTCTGCAAATATCGGATCAATCATACAGCGTGTGGCCTATCCTGTATTGTGTACAATGCAAGATAATGACGAAAAGTTGCGTGACAGTTATAGAAAGCTTCTTCGGATGGCTGCTTTTATTATTTTTCCTCTCATGTGTATGCTAGCAGGATTAGCTTATCCACTAGTTGAAATTGTGCTTGGAGAAAAGTGGAGATTCACGGCAACTTTAATAATTCCAATATGCTTTAATATGATGTTCTATCCAATTGCTGCAATCAATCTAAATTTGTTGCAGGTTAAAGGACGTTCAGACTTATATTTAAGATTAGAATTAATAAAAAAGATTATTGGTGTTGTGTTCTTGGTGTTTAGTGTTCCTTTTGGCTTGGTGTTTATGTGCTATTCTTCTATTGTTTCAGGGATAATAATGCTTTATGTCAATATGTATTATTCGGGAAAACTGATTGATATCGGTTTTATTAGACAGTTCAGAGATTTTGGCGCTTCATTAATTTCATCTCTTTTAGTTTTTGTCACAGTTTTTATATTAAGTTATTTAATTAATGGTGTTTGGTGTCAATTGTTATTGGGATTAGTAGTTGGCGTGGTTTTATTTTGTACATTGGTATTTATATTCCATTTCAGGGAAATAGAATATATGAAATCAATTATTAAGAGATGAGAAGGGGTGGTAATTTTTTCTTCTTTGCATATTTTGCATCCCTCTTTCTTTATTTAATGAATTCTGGGACTTTATGGCCTCCATATGTGTATTTGTGGCCTTTTTTCAAGTATATGGCTATATTACTTTCTGTGCCAGTAATACTTAATAGTATTCCAAAATATCATGGCAAACAGATTATAATCGTCGCAGTTATTGGAATTCTAGTTATTGTTGTTGGGATAAACTCCAATACTCTTTTTAATATGCTTCTTTCCTATTTTGCAATAATTGGAGCTAAAGAAGTACCCTTTAGGGATATTGTTAAATTCCATTTCTATATAGCCTTATGCTTTTGCTTGTTTAATATGTTCATTAGTGAGATAGGATGGATTAATAAAATAATTATAACAACATCCACAGATAGAGATAATTTATTTGGTGAGATAGTTGAGAGAAAGGATTTCGGTTATGGATGGGCGACTGACTATGCTATTCATGTTTTTTTTATTCTTCTTGATTATTGGGTTTTAAAAAATGGAAGATTGAATCTTAAGGAAATTATTATTTACGTTGGTATTTGTATTTTTATAATAAATAGTTGCGTAGCAAGACTGGCAGCATTTTGTATTTTATTGATTGTGGCTTTGTCTCTATATATACGATATTTACGTAAAAAAAGAAAACAGATTGGATTTGTAACATCAATAATATTAATCTTGATCACACCGATTTTCGCTCTTATAACATATTTTGTGACAGTGTGCTATGACAACTCAAATATTAATTGGATTGGATTGGATGTCATAATGTCTGGTAGACTTTCTTTGGGGTATAATGCCATACAAGATGTAGGTATTCCATGGTTTGGCCAGATTTTCAAAATGTATGGTGCAGTTAATTCAAGTAGTGACTCTGAATATAATTACTTGGATAGTTCTTATATACAGTCTCTTGTTATTTGGGGGCTTATTCTAACGATAGTTTGGATTTCCACTTATGTGGCTATTAGTTATAAAGCGTATAAGAGGAAAGATATCGTCCTGATGTTTGCTGTTTTCTTAACAGCTTTTGTCGGTATAATTGCCCAGTTCTCTTGTTCTATGACTTATTGCATACTTCTTATCGCTGCAGTGGCATCACATAATACTATTACACGTAATAGACTTACCGCTTAATTTATATCGTATGAATAATGATAAAATAATGGTGACCATCCAATGTGCTACCTATAATCATTTCCCTTTTATACGTCAGTGTCTTGATGGTTTTGTAAACCAGATTACAGATTTTAGGTATGAGGCAATTGTGCATGATGATCTTTCTACTGATGGCACAGCCGAAATCGTACGTGAATATGCAGAAAAATACCCAGATATTATCAAACCAGTTTTTGAGAAAGAAAACCAATATTCCAAGGGGAATCTAGAAAAAATCATGAATTCCTACAACCATGGGAAGTATATAGCCATATGTGAAGGAGATGATTATTGGACTGACCCATACAAACTTCAAAAGCAAGTTGATTATTTGGAACATCATCCTGATTATGTTTTAACATATACAAATGTATCTTATATAGATAAACAATCCAAAAAGATTAATTATGGGGTTAAATATAAACATTATGAAGGTAATTGTTTAAAACCCTTAGTTATGTACACTAACTTTATAGTGACGAATACGGTTTGTTTTCGCAAAGATGCTTTAGATGGGTGGGACGACTTGGTTAAATCTATGCCATTTAATCTCTTAATTGGAGATAAACCTAAGTGGCTGTATTTAGCAGGAAAAGGAAAATTTAAATATTTTGACAGAAGATGCTCTGCATATAGAATCTTAGAAGAATCTGCGAGTCATACAAATGATATAAATAAAGCAATAATGTTAAATGAAAATGGTAAAAGTATTGCTCTTTTTTTCAACAATTATTATTCCGTTGGAGTAAAAGAGGATTTTATTGAAAGGATGTATGCAAGGGGAAAGATGAAAATTTATAAAAGATTAAAACCTGAGTCATTCTTTTCTTTTACTTTAGAAACAATTAAAATGCATCCGTTTATTCTCCTTTCAATGAAGTTTTGGTTTGTAGTTTTATTATATGCTCGAGGCTATGTCGCTAAAAATACTTAATTCTACTTTAAACCAAAGTTTGTTTGGATAAAAAGATATCGGATTAATTAATATAATGATAGTATTATGAAATTTCTATTTGATTTAGACGGAACAGTAACTTCAAAAGAAACTCTTCCTATAATTGCAGATCATTTTAAGTGTCAAGAGGAAATTGCTGAGTTAACTAAGCGGACAATACAAGGGAACGTTCCATTTGTTGAAAGTTTTATAAGACGAGTTAATATCCTAGGTAAGTATTCTGTGAGTGAAACCAATAATTTGTTGGCGCAAGTACCTTTATATTCTGAACTAAAACAGTTTATCGATAATCATCGGGCTGACTGTGTTATAGTTACTGGTAATTTGACATGTTGGTGTGAAAGTTTGTTTCAAAAGATTGGCTGTCAATATTATGGTAGCGAGGCCGAGATGGAAGGTGACCAAGTCGTAAAAATAAAATCAATCTTACGAAAAGAAGAGGTGGTGGATCGTTATCGAGCATTGGGCGAAACGGTTGTATTTATAGGTGATGGTAATAATGATTTGGAGGCCATGCGCCATGCTAATATATCAATAGCAACAGGATTAACTCATAATCCAGCACAAAGTCTATTGTCTATATGTGACTATGTTATCTTCAATGAGCATGCATTGTGTCGCCAATTGAAACAGCTTTCAGGCGAATTTGGATTACAGAAATCTGTGGTTATTAGTTGCGCCGGCATAGGTTCGCGCTTGGGATTAGGTTTGACTAAAGCATTGGTTCAGATTAATGGAAATTCATTGATATCTTGGCAGCTAAAGTTGTTTAATGATGTAGAAGACTTGCGCTTGGTTATAGGATTCCAAGGTAGCGAAATAATCGAAGAAGTTCGAAAACATCGTGAAGACGTTATCTTCTGTTATAACCAGCACTATTTTGAAACAAAGACTGGTGCAAGTTTTTTTCTTGGTGCACGTCATGCTAATGATTTTAGTTTGGAGTGGGATGGAGACTTGCTTGTGCATCCAGAGGATGTTAAAAAACTCCTGGATACTGATGGCGAGTTTATCTGTTATGCTGACAAGAGCAGCGATGAGGCAGTATGGGTACAAACTGACGAATATGGCGTAGTACACGCTTTTTCTAGGGAGTATGGCGATTATGAGTGGACAGGACCGGCATGTATGAAAAAGTCGAATATGACTTATTCGTCGCAGAATGTTTTTAACATGTTTGAACCCCTTCTGCCGATGAAGGGAATAAAAGTTCGTGCGTATGATATAGACACATATAATGATTATCTACGCGTTTCAGAAATAACTAAAGATTGGAAGGTATGATAGGAGTAATTGGTGGTGCGGGAGTTGCCGCAACAAACAAGCTATGTGAGTTAATCGAGGAAAAATTGACAAAAAGTGGAGCTTTCCGTGATGCTCACCATCCTGAAATGCTTATATGGCAGGCTACTCAAGTACCATCGAGAAGCATGTATTATGAGGGGCGTGGTGAAAGTTTTATTCCAGGATATATTGACATCTGTAAAAAGATGAAGGCTTGTGGCGTGACAAAGATAGCAATGTGCTGTAATACTGCTCATATGGCAATTGATGAAATATCAAATGCAGTAGGGTTGCCATTTTTAAATATTTTGGAGGCTGTAGGTAGGGAAGTTAGAATAAATGGAACTCGAAGAGTGGGTGTTATCTGTTCTGATAGTCTCAGCAAATCTCATTATTACGACAAGTTTATTATTTCTAACAATGTAGATATTGAAATTATTTATCCTGAAGTAGAATTTCAAAGAAAGGTGACTTTGGGAATATGTAATGCAAAAAATAACAAGCGTTTTCTTAATAAAGATAATGAAGAGCATCCATACTTTCTTTTTTCTGAAGTTATAGAGCATTTGAAAAGAAAAGGAGTTGATTTAATAGTTGCTGGATGTACTGACATTCGCAATGTGTTTTATCCGAGTTTAGGACAGTTGAAAGGGATAAAATATGTTGATTGTCTCGAAGTTATGGCAAATACAATTATAGAATCGTCAAAATGAAGGAGATAAATATTGAAGAACTTAAAAAAATACAGCTCGACATTTTGTCTGTGATAGATGGATTTTGCAGAGAAAAAGGTATCAAATATTCTTTAGGGTGCGGATCTATGCTTGGAGCGGCCCGGCATAAAGGTTATATTCCATGGGATGATGATATAGATATCTATCTTTTAAGAAATGAATTCAACAAATTGGTTTATTTATATCCCCAAGCAATTAACCATATTGAACTTGTGTCTTTAGAACGAGATTCGAAATGGGATAGAGCTTACGCGAAAGCGTATAACAATTTGACAGTATTAAGAGAAGGTTGCAATTCCCATGAAATTGGTGTCGGTATCGATGTATTTCCTATAGATAAAGTACCTGAAAATGAGGAAGAATGGCTTGATTATGATAAAAAACGCAGAATGTATCAGAGAATTTATGAATTAAAAAAATCAATGATATTTAGAAAAGGGCGTCCTATTTGGAAATATTTCTTTCTTCCATTTACAAAAACTCTTTTATTGCCTTTTTCATCAAGAAGAATAGCCCTGTATCTGGATAAATATTCTCAGAAATATGCTAAGACAGATAGTTGTTTAGTTTTTGAATGCTGCCAAGGCATATTTCAGAAAAGAAGATTTAAAAGAGAAACCTTGGAAAATATTATTGATGTTCATTTTGAAGACAGAATATTCATGGGAATGTCTAGCTATAATGATTATTTAAGCAATGCTTATGGCGATTGGAGAAAACTTCCGCCAATAGAAAAGCAGATAAGTCACCATATATTTAAAGCATGGTGGAAATGAATAACAATAAATACAAAGTTCTTTTCATAGTACCACTGCCTCCTCCTGTACATGGGTCGACAGTAATGTGTAATTACATAAAAGATAGTCAAATTATCAATGATGAGTTTGACTGTGATTATGTGAACCTTTCTGTATCAAGAAATATGGAAGAGGTGCATAGGTTTGTGTGGGTTAAGATTTGGAGATTTATTTGTGCATATATAAATGTGTTCTTCAAATTATTATCTCATAGGTACGATCTATGCTATATTGCTATAGCCTTTCATAAAGGGTTGTTGAAAGATGCCCCTTTTGTCTTTCTATGTAAATTGTTTAGGAGAAAAGTCGTTATACACTTACATGGGAAGGGGGCCTCGGAAGATGCTAAAAATGGATTCTATAGATGGTTACTAAGAAATACTTTTAAGAATACTAAGGTAATTATGCTTTCGTGGTTGCTCTATCCTGATGTTGAACAATTTGTAAAGCGAGAGAATGTGTCGATATGTCCTAATGGTATTCCCGTAGCAAATCTTGAATATCAAGAGCGGAACAATCCCATTCCAAGAATCCTGTTTTTGAGTAATTTGATTGTTAGCAAAGGGGTAATAGTACTACTTGATGCTCTTAAAATATTGAAGGATAAAGGCTATTCATTTGTCTGTGATTTTGTTGGTGGTGAAACAAAAGAGATTGACGGAAATCGTTTCGCGGAAGAAATTAACAAGAGAGGGCTAAATCAACTTGTTATATATCATGGAAAGATGTATGGCCAAGAAAAAGAAAAAATGTTTAACCAAGCAGATGTTTTCGTTTTCCCTACCAATGAAGATTGTTTCCCTCTTGTTCTCTTGGAGGCAATGTCTTATCATCTTCCAATTATAACAACTAATGAGGGCGCTATTCCTGACGAGGTGATAGATGGTGAGAATGGTTTGATTGGAGAACAGAAGAACCCTCGTTCTGTTGCAGACTGTATAGAAAAACTTTTGTGTGATAAAGAGATGCGTAAAGAAATGGGGAAAAATGGTCATCAAAAACTTATTGAACATTTTACTATAGACGTTTACGAATCGAATATCAGAAATATATTACAGAATTATCTGAAATAATAGTTATATGTCATTATTTGAAAATAAAACCCTGTTGATAACAGGTGGTACGGGTTCGTTTGGTAATGCCGTGCTTAACAGGTTTCTTCGCACAGACATTGGGGAAATACGTATTTTCTCACGTGACGAGAAGAAACAGGACGACATGCGTCATGAGTATCAGGCTAAGATGCCAGAGGTGGCCAATAAGATAAAATTCTATATTGGAGATGTACGTAATAAGTCTACACTTAAATATGCCATGAAGGGGGTAGACTATGTGTTCCATGCTGCAGCGCTGAAGCAAGTACCTTCGTGTGAGTTCTTCCCCATGGAGGCTGTAAAGACTAATGTCATCGGTACGGACAATACGCTGGATGCGGCCATTGATGCTGGGGTGAAGTGCGTGATTTGTCTTTCAACCGACAAAGCTGCATATCCTATTAATGCGATGGGTATCACCAAGGCGATTGAGGAGAAGATCGCCGTGGCGAAGAGTCGCTATAGTGGAGAGACAAAAATCTGTTGCACACGTTATGGCAACGTGATGTGCTCTCGTGGCTCAGTGATTCCTTTGTGGATTGACCAGATACGGAATGGTAACCCCATCACGCTGACGGAACCGAAGATGACAAGATTCATTATGTCACTCGAAGAGGCTGTAGACCTGGTGCTCTTTGCCTTTGAACATGGGCAGAACGGTGACATTCTCGTTCAGAAGGCACCAGCCTGTACCATCCAAACTCAGGCTGAGGCGGTGTGTGAGTTGTTTGGGGGCAAGAAGGAAGAAATCAAGGTCATCGGTATTCGACACGGGGAGAAGATGTATGAGACGCTGCTCACGAAAGAAGAGTGTGCCAAGGCTGAGGATATGGGTAACTTCTTCCGGGTGCCTGCCGACAACCGTGACTTGAACTATGATAAGTTCTTCAAAGACGGTGATACCAAGCGTGCCACCATCGAAGAATTTAATTCTAATAACACCCGTCGCTTAAATCTCGAAGAGACCAAGGCAAAGATTGCATCGCTGGAGTATATCCAAAATGAGTTGGCAGGTTTGCCAAATCTAGCAAAATAATTATGAACATTTTAGTTACAGGAGCCAAAGGTTTCGTCGGTAAAAACCTTTGCTGGGCTCTGAAGAATATCAGGGATGGGAGAGACAGAACCCGTCCCAATTTGCAAATAGACGAAGTCTGGGAGTATGACATCGATTCTGTTCCAGAGCAACTTCAGGATTGGTGTCAGAAAGCAGACTTCGTGTTTAATTTGGCAGGTGTGAACAGACCCAAGGAAACTTCTGAGTTTATGGAAGGGAACTTTGGTTTTGCAAGTACGCTGCTAGATATGTTGAAGATGTACGGGAACAAGTGTCCGGTGATGCTGTCATCGTCCCAGCAGGCTTCACTAACTGGAAGGTTTGGCAACTCGGAGTATGGAAGGTCCAAAAAGGCGGGGGAAGATCTCTTCCTGGACTATGAACGAGATTTTTTGAAAGTTCACACAGATCTCTCAGATTCCACAGATTTATTATGTCCCGCAGAAATAAACGAAAGAAAGGAAAGAGGGCTGAAGCCCAGAGTGCTCATTTACAGGTTCCCAAATCTGTTTGGAAAGTGGTGCAGACCGAATTATAATAGCGCTGTGGCAACGTTCTGTAATGCGTTTGCTAATGATCTGCCTTATACGGTGAATGATCCGTCTGTGGAACTGGAACTGCTCTACATAGATGACCTCGTGCAGGAGATGCTCGATGCCTTAGAAGGCAAGGAGCACCGATGTGAGTTCGATGGTTTAGACATAATAACAAAAGAACAAGGAAGGTATTGCTACTGCCCGGTGACTCATAAGGCTACATTGGGGCATATTGTTGATTTGCTGCATCAGTTTGCAGAGCAACCTAAGACATTGATGATTCCTGAAATACCAGAGGGCTCGTTCGCGAAGAAATTGTATAGTACTTATCTTAGCTATCTGCCAGCATCAAAGGTGGCTTTTCCTCTGAAAATGAACGTGGATGATCGTGGATCTTTTACAGAATTGGTACATACACTGAACTGTGGTCAGGTGAGTATCAACATCTCCAAGCCAGGTATCACCAAAGGACAGCACTGGCATAACACGAAGTGGGAATTCTTTATCGTGGTTGCTGGTCATGGACTGATTCAGGAACGAAAAATCGGTTCTGATGAGGTCATTGAATTCGAGGTGAGTGGTGACAACATTCAGTGCGTCCACATGTTACCGGGATATACACATAACATCATCAACCTCTCAGAGACAGAGAATCTCGTTACTGTGATGTATTGTAATGAAGTGTTTGATCCTCAAAAACCAGATACATATTATGAACCAGTTTAAGAATAATGGGAAACTGAAATTACTGATAATCGTAGGTACTCGTCCTGAGATTATCAGGTTGGCAGCAGTGATCAACAAGTGTCGCAAGTACTTTGACTGTCTATTGGCACATACTGGCCAGAACTATGACTATAACTTGAACGGGGTGTTCTTCAAGGATTTGAAACTCGCTGATCCCGACATCTACATGGAGGCTGTGGGTGATGACCTCGGGGCAACCATGGGTAACATCATCGACAAGAGTTATAAGGTGATGGTCGAGACCAAGCCTGATGCTGTGCTGGTGTTGGGTGATACGAACTCGTGTTTGTCTGTGATTGGTGCCAAACGTCTGCACATCCCTATCTTCCACATGGAAGCAGGAAACCGTTGTAAGGATGAGTGCCTGCCAGAGGAGACGAACCGCAGAATCGTGGATATTATTTCGGATGTGAACATGGCTTACTCGGAGCATGCTCGTCGTTATCTGGCTGACTGTGGTCTGCCAAAGGAAAGGACGTATGTCACTGGTTCGCCAATGGCGGAGGTGCTGCATCAG
>OCTX012246149.1_pt1 | contig 18440 bp, 11 predicted proteins | sample 1539691 | NCBI WGS metagenome assembly OCTX01 (sample SAMN02144231, study PRJEB22623) | gut metagenome | biome: sheep rumen | host: Ovis aries | place: New Zealand | reverse complement strand
CAGGGTCTATAGTGTCCCCCTCGGGGGACGAAGGGGGGGCTTCAGGGTCTATAGTGTCCCCCTCGGGGGACGAAAGGGGGGCCCCTACCTCCTGTCTCATTTCAGTATTTCGTAGTTGAACCAGTCGAACAGGGCCTTGCCTCCGGGCCTGTGGGCGGTGGTGTAGCAGTAGAGGCCCACGCGCGAGCCTTTCCAGTAGCCCATGGTGAGCGGGAAGGGCTGTCCCACGGGGGTGTAGTGGCGGCCGTCGGTGCTCACCAGGAAGCGGTGGCTGTTGCTGCGGCTGTCGATGTCGGCACGCAGCCACACCGTCCTGCCCTTGCAGGGGGCCACGATGGTGCGCTGCCCGTCGGACTCGGTGTAGAGATGCAGGCGCCCCTGCTCGCGGCAGACGCCCACGGCCATGAAGACACGGCCCGTGCAGAGCAGTCCGGCATGGTCGCCGTCGGAGAGCTGCGAGGCGTCGAGGCGGGTGGTGGCCAGACTCTGGTAGCCCACCGTCTTCTGCGACAGCTGGCCCCGGCCCTCCTTCAGGCTGGCGGCGGGCAGGGCCAGCAGCGAGAGCCATCCGCGCCGCTCGCTGAGGCTCCACGCCGAGTCCACGGGGTTGTGGTTCCACTGCCACTGGGGGCCGAGGGCGCGCTGGCGGTGGCCCACCCAGCAGAGGCTGTCGCCACGGAAGTCGTCGCTGAGAGGGGTGAGGAGGGTGGAGGGTGACGGGTGGAGGGTGGAGGGAGGATAGACGGTGGAGGGAAGCGGGTTCTGCCATACCATTAGGGGCTCGCCTATGCCGTTGCCGTCGATGTCGGCTCCCATGAGCGGCCAGCCGTCTTTCCAGCGGGCGGGCTGCAGGTGCACCACACGGCCGCGGGGGTGCGTCTCCTGGAAGTGGAAGAACCACCAGGTGGTGTCGGCGGGCAGCGGCGCGGCGCTGTCGGCAACAGTGCCGGCGGCGGGGGTGCGGGGAGTGATGACGTCGACGAGGGCTCCCTGGTGGGGGCCGTTGACGGCGGTGGAGCCCTGCTCCAGCACGACGCGCTTCTCATAGGGCCCATAGACGCTGCGCGAGCGCAGCACCGTCTGCCAGCCCTGGCCCACGCCGCCCTCGGGGATGATGAGGTAGTAGTAGCCGTGGCGCTTGAGGAACTTCGTGCCCTCGGCCACGGGCCCTGTGTAGACGGTGACGCCGTCGTCGAGGAGCTGTCGGCCGTCGCCACTCATGCGGTGCACGATGATGGGTCCTGCCCGGTGGCGGCTGCGGCCCAGATAGGCCTGGCCGTCGTCGTCCCACAGCGGGCAGGGGTCTTCCCACTTCTCTACCGCCTTCACGCAGTGCAGGGGCTCCCAGGGCCCTTCGGCCTTGGCGGCCGAGGTCATGAACAGGCCCTCGTCGGGGGTGCAGAAATACACGTAGAAGCGGCCGTCGTGGTGGCGCAGCGCCGGTGCCCACGAGCCGCCGCCATAGTGGCCGTTGACATCCCAGCCGGGCAGCTCGAAGCGGTCGTAGAGCTGGCTGACGATGCGCCAGTGCAGCAGGTCGGCGGACTCGAGCATCTGCATGCCGAGGAAATGGAAGTCGGAGGCCACCAAATAGTAGCGGTCGCCGACGCGGATGACGTCGGGGTCGCTGTAGTCGGCGTTCAGCACCGGGTTCTTGTACGTGCCGTTCAGCTGGTCGCCCCAGTCGAGCGGCGACTGGGCGGCGGCGCCGGTGCAGCAGGCGGCCAGCAGGAGCGTGATGAGCGGTTTCATCAGCATCAGTGTGAACGGCTTTACTTGTTCACCAACATCTTCTGGCCGTCGCGGATGACGATGCCGCGCTGGCTCTCGGTGGCGGGGGTGCCGTTCAGGGTATATGTGCCGCCGGCCGTGGCTGTCGTGGGCTGCTGGGCTGCCTGCTGGCGCACGCCCGTGGTCTGTCCGGTCTTCTCCAGGAACTCGGCGCGGGCCTTCGCCATCTGCTGCAGGAAGGCCTCGCTGGTGTGAAGCTTGGCGTAGGCCACCGATGCCACCAGGCGGCCGGCGTCGACGTCGCTCTGCCAGTGGGCACCCACGATGACGCGGCTCTCGCCGTACATGTAGCCGCGGGCCATGATGGTGTCGGCGCGGTCGGGGTTAATCTCGGTGAGCAGCAGGGCCGAGCTCCATCCCAGGATGGTGTGGCCCGAGGGGTACGAGCCGTTAACGAGCAGGGCGGGCTCATCCTCGGGCGTCAGCGTGTGCTCGTTGAAGCGGTCGAAGGGGCGGCGGCGCATGTAGAAGCTCTTCGGCTCCTTGCAGATGCTGTCGCAGGTGGCGGTGCCGTCGCGCAGCACACGGTATATCTCGGGCGTCTCCTCCTTAGAGATCTGCAGCCCGAAGGGCTCGCTGAACTCCTGTATGATGCAGTCGAGGCCGTAGACGGCGTCGCGCTTGGCAATGTCGCAGCGCACGGGGTCGAGGCGCTGCGTCTTGCCCCACATGTACTGCATGATGTCGTGGGTGAACAGTGCGCCGATGGTGTCGGGGGGTGCGGGCAGGAAGTGGCGCATGTCGGGCATTTCCTTACTGGTGAAGTAGGGGGTCACGGTTTCGTCGTCGGCCACTTGGGCCATGGCGCCGCTGGTGGTCAGGATGGCGGCGAGCATCCAAAGCATTCTCTTTTTCATTGCTGTTTTATTAGTGTTAATAATGTCCTATTCTGCCACCAGGCTGATACTGTCTTCGCCGATGGTGATGAGGCGGCGTCGGTAGAGGTCGCCGACGGCGCGCTTGAAGGTCTTCTTCGACACCTGGAAGCGGTCGGCGATGAGCTCGGCGGGCGATGCGTCGCTGAGGTTGCAGCGTCCGCCGTTCTCGTGCAGGTAGCGCAGCAGCACCTCGGCGAAGTCGAGGGTCTGGCGGCGCCCGGTGGGCTGCAGCGTCAGGTCTATCTTGCCGTCCTGGCGCACGTGGTCTACGTATGCGGTGAGGCGGTCGCCGCTGTGCAGGGGCTGGAACAGCTGGTTGTCGTAGAGCTGGCCCTGGTACAGGTTGTCGACGATGGTCTTGAAGCCCAGGTCGGTCTTCTGCCACACCAGGCAGTCCACCTCCTGACCGTGGAAGTAGCCTGAGGCCCCCCCTACGGCCCCCGAGGGGGCTTCTATAGTTTCAAGGGCAGGGTCTATAGTAGCCCCCTCGGGGGCTGAAGGGGGGGCTTTCGGGGCTTTCGCTATGGCGGGCAGCAGGAGCTTCTCCACCTTGGCGGTAGCCATGAGGCGGTGCGTCTCCTCGTCCTCCTTTATATATACTATGTAGCGCTTGCCTTTCTGCATGCGCTGCTTCTGCTCGCGGAAGGGGCAGAAGAGGTCCTTCATCAGCCCCCAGCTGAGGAAGGCACCATACTGGTTGGTCCATGCCACCTCCAGGCAGGCAAACTGTCCGACGCGGGCCAGGGGCGTCTCGGTGGTGGCCACGAGTCGCTCCTGCTGGTCCAGGTACACGAAGACGCGCACCTCGGTGCCGTCCTTCATCTGTGGCGTGACGTATCGCTGCGGCATCAGTATGTCGCCGGTGCGCTCGTCGCCCTCCAGGTATATGCCGGGTTCGGTGTGGCGCAGTATGCGCAGGGTGTTGTAGTCGCCGAGAGTAATCATAAAGCCCCCCCTTCTGCCCCCGAGGGGGCTACTATAGTTTTGCTGTCAAGGGAAGAGTATATCGTGTCCCCCTCGGGGGACGACAGGGGGGCTTCAGGGTCTATCGTGTCCCCCCCGGGGGACGAAAGGGGGGCTTGGGCCTGCTCCAGCAGCCCGTCGCGCATGTGTATGGTGCGGTCGGTGATGGTGGCCAGCTGCTCATCGTGGGTGACGATGACGAAGGTCTGGCCATAGCGGTCGCGCAGGTCGAAGAACAGCTGGTGCAGCTCCTGCTTGTTCGCCGTGTCGAGCGAGCCCGACGGCTCGTCGGCCAGTATGACGGCAGGGTTGTTCATCAGCGCCCTGGCCACTGCCACGCGCTGCTTCTCGCCTCCGCTGAGCTCGGCGGGCTTGTGGTGTGCGCGGTCGCTGAGGCCCATGAACTGCAGCAGCTCCTGGGCGCGGCTCTTCGCTGCCGAGCGCGACGTGCCTGCTATGAAGGCCGGAATCATGATGTTCTCCTGTGCCGTGAACTCAGGCAGCAGCTGGTGGAACTGGAAGACGAAGCCCAGGTGGCGGTTGCGGAAGTCGCTCAGCGCCTTCTGGCTGAGGGTGGTGACGTCAATGCCATCGACGCTGACGGTGCCGCTGTCGGGGCGGTCCAGTGTGCCGATGATCTGCAGCAGCGTGGTCTTGCCGGCGCCGCTGGGGCCAACGATGCTTACCACCTCGCCTTTGTCGATGTGCAGGCTGATGCCCTTGAGCACCTGCAGCGAGCCGAAGCTCTTGGTGATGTTGCTTACTTCTATCATTCTTTTTGTCTCCTAAAAATGAATAATTACTGACCCCACCCCCTCCCCTACAAGGGAGGGGAGTGCTTACGGAGTCCTGTGCGGCGGGCAAGGCGGTAGCCGCTCCCCTTCCTTAGGGGGCCCGACGATGCAGCCAGCGCCCGATGGCCTCGTAGATGCTCTTCTCCTCGGTGTGCTGAGCCTCGGTGAAGCTCATGCTCTCGTCCTTGGTGTCGTTGCCGTACTGGTCGGGGAAGATGATCATGAGGTTCTTTCCGCTGAAATGCTGCTGCAGCTCGTCGGGCAGCCGCTCCAGGGCCGTCTTGTAGCTGATGGTGCCCTTGCGGGCCGTCACCACCACGAAGAGGTGGTCGGCGGCGATGTTCGCTGCCAGCTGCGGCAGCTCGTTCCAGTGGCCCATGGGTGTGTACATGGCCTTCACGCTGGCGTGGTGCATGCGTATGTAGTTCTCAATGAGTTCAAGCGACTCCTGCCGTCCGTGGAACTCCACGCGGCAGTCCAGCTGTCCGGCAAAGCGGCACAGGCGCTCCAGCCAGCGGTGGAAGCCCGGCTCGTACTCCGCCCTTGACGGCACGGCCACCTGTATGCGGCGCAGCGTGGTCAGCGGCTGCACGAAGCGGGTGAGCACTATCTGCCGGTTCAGGCCGTTGTACAGGCTCTGCAGGAACTCGCCCCAGAACTTGGGGTTGCGGTCGGTGTGTACGTGCATGCCCATCACAATCTCTGAGCAGGCGAACTCGCGGAAGGCGTGCTTGATGCCGTTGGCGATGTTCGACGCCAGCCGCACCTGCGTCTGCACCCTCACCTCGCTGGCTGCGGCCTGGTGCTGCAGCTGCTCCAGCAGGCGGGTGCCCTGCTCGCGCCCTGCCGCGCTGTGCTCGTCGTCGTAGACCACGTTCAGCGCCACCAGTCCGCGGCTCAGCCGCTGGTTGCGCATCAGCATGGCCAGGTTCAGCAGCTGCGGCGCTATCTCGGGGTACTTCACGCACACCAGTATCTTCTCGTCGTCGCCCTCGCCCATGCCCTGCCGCGGGTGGGCCTTCTCGTGCACGATGATGGTCTGCGCCGACCGCTCGGTCATCAGCGTAGACACGACGCACGTCACCAGTATCATCATCACCACGCCGTTCATGATGTCGTCGTTCACCAGCTGCAGCCTCACGCCCACCATCACCATGGCTATGGCACCGGCAGCGTGGGCCGAGGTGAGGCCGAACATCATGTTACCGTCGCGCTTGGGCAGCCGGAACAGCAGGCTCGACATGTAGGCGGCCACGGCCTTGCCGAAGGTGCCTATGAAGGCTATGAGCAGCACTATCCACACCACCTGTCCGCCCTGCAGCAGCGTGCGCACGTTGATGAGCATGCCCACGCCGATGAGGAAGTAGGGTATGAAGATGGCGTTGCCGATGAACTCGATGCGGTTCATCAGCGGCGACACACGCGGTATGAAGCGGTTCAGCACCAGGCCTGAGAAGAAGGCTCCGAAGATGCCCTCCAGGCCGATGAGGCTGGTGAGTGCCGCCGAGAGGAACATCACGCCGAGCACGTAGATGTACTGCATGACGGCATCGCTGTAGCGCCGCAGGAAGAAGCGCGTCAGCCGCGGAATGAGCACCGCCGAGCCCACGAGGTAGGCCGCCAGCTTCAGCAGGAAGAGCAGGGCGTCTAAAGCCCCCCCTTCGCCCCCCGAGGGGGGCACTATAGTTCCTGCGCTTGAAACTATTGAAGCCCCCTCGGGGGCCGTAGGGGGGGCCATTCCCTCGGGGGCCGTAGGGGGGGCCGGAGCCTGTGTCGTGGCCAGTGCGGCCAGCATGACCAGTGCCAGGAAGAGCGAGATCATCGACGACCCCACGCTGAGGGCCACCGACGGATGGCGTTGCAGGCCGTAGCGCCCCACGATGGGATAGGCCACCAGCGTGTTCGACGCCATGATGCAGCCCAGCAGGAACGACGTGGCACCGCCGTAGCCCAGCACCGTAGTGGCCACCACGTAGGTCAGGCCCAGCGGAACCAGACAGGTGAGCAGGCCGAAGATGAGGAACTGGCGCGTGTTCTTCTTCACGCTCTCCAGATCCATCTCCAGTCCGGCCAGGAACATGATGTAGTAGAGGCCCACCTGCCCGAAGATCTCGAACGACGAGCCGCGCTCCAGCACGTTCAGCCCGTAGGGGCCCACCAGCACGCCCGCCAGCACCATCCCGATGATGTGGGGAATGCGCAGCTTGCTCATGATGATGGGCGCAAAGAAAATGATGAGCAGCACCACGAAGAAAATCATCGTGGGGTCGTGAACCAGTGGCTGTGCCGTAAGGAGCGTCGTCAATGCCATTTGCTTTGCAAACTATTCAGCCTGCAAAAATAAGCAAAAAAAATGAAAGTGCCAAACTTTTGTCCCTTCAAGTGGGATTTTTTTATTCAAGTTTCGCAAGTTTCGCATTCGCTCGTCTTTGGGAGTTAAAGGAGTTACTGTTTTTGCCTACTTCACGCGGCGCACGCCCACATAGCGGCGCTGGTAGTAGCCCTCGGTGCTCTTGCTGATCTTGACGCCCTCCTTCGTAGAGGCATGGATGAAGGTGAAGACGTTGGTCTGTGGGTCGTAACTGAGCACGATGCCCACGTGGCCCACACCCTTGCCCGAGCGGGGCGAGGTGAAGAACACCAGGTCGCCGGCCTGCATCTCCTGACGCTTGATGGGCATGTTGATGGCATACTGCTCGCGCGACGAGGCACCTATCCACACGTTGTTCTGGTGCTTGTACACATAGCTGGTGAAACCCGAGCAGTCGAAGGTGCGGGGACCCTTGCTGCCGTAGACGTAGCGCTTGCCGATGTGCGACTTGGCCTCGTTGATGATGTTCTCGGTCATCAGTTCATCATATTCGAGCAGCTCGCCGCGCTCGTTATATAGGAAGTCGAAGTTGCCCACTTCCTCGTCACCCTCCTCCCCGTAAGCGAAGAGTTCGTCGACCACGTCATCCGGGGCAGCCGTCGTTTGCTGGGCGGACACCTGGCCTGCGAAGAGGCACATCACGGTAAGGGTAGTAATAAAAAGCTTTCTCATTGTCGTTACTAGGATAAATAATGACGGCGCTCATAGGCGCCGCAAATCGTTCTGCGTGCAAAGGTAATAAAAAGTTGGCAGTTACGCACCAACTGTTAGCAGTTTTTTGGCACAGTTAATGTTTTTTTTCATTCGCTGCGTGCGTCATCCACGCCATGCCCGGACACACGCTTTGGCCTTAAAAGCCTGTCCTGCTGGTACTTCAGGGGCAAAATGTAACGTCATTTTATGTTGCACTACTTGCACCAAATTCTGGTGACGGGTGGAAGGAATTTTGGTGGAGGGTGACGGGTGGAGGGTGACGGGTGGAGGGAGGATAGTGACGAGCCCTTGATTTCTGGCTGCTCACTCGGAATTCCGATTGGCCGAATTTGCAAATCCGGCCGAGCGTTAGTAGTAATAGCAAAACAAGTTGTATTGCTGAAAATGCTGCCCGCTTTTTTTCATGAGAGGCCCACTTTTTTTCATGAGAGGCCCGTATTTTTTTGTCCCAGGCCCTGGGATTTTTTTGCGGAGGCCGCATTTTTTCACGAGAGGCCCGCAGAGTAAAAAATGCTCATGCCAATTTTCAAGGGCCCGTCACTATCCTCCCTCCACCCGTCACCCTCCACCCTCGCCCAGCATTTGGTGCAAGTAGTGCAACATTTTTTTGTCATAAAAGCTACGGCAATAATTCTTTGCAGCGGAAAAAATCGGAATTATTTGGCTCTTCCCTGCTTTTTTCGTAACTTTGCACGCATATTATGAAGAAGACTACGATGATGGCCATGCTGCTCAGTAGCACCATGGCAGTGGGGGCTCAGACGCTGCCCCAGTGGCCGCAGGCACAGCCTGAGGCAAAGGCCGGCGCACGCTGGTGGTGGATGGGGTCGGCAGTGACGGCCCAGGACCTGCAGTGGAACATCGGGGAGTATGCCCGCTGCGGCATCGGCTCGCTTGAGGTGACACCCATCTACGGCGTGCAGGGCCAGGAGCGCAACGAGCTCACCTATCTCTCCGGCCCATGGATGCAGGCGCTGGGCGCAGCACAGCAGGCCGGCGACCAGCAGGGCGTGGCCATCGACATGAACGGCGGAACGGGGTGGCCCTTCGGCGGACCGTGGGTGAACCTCGACGATGCCGCCGGCAAGCTGGTGACGAAGGTCAGCGACATCATCACCGCCGACGGCAACACACCGCTCACCACCGACATCAGCGCAGCGGAGGGCAACACCAAGCTGAACAAGGTGCTGGCCTACAACCAAGACGACGACAGCGCACCGGCCACCGACGTGACGGCTCAGGTACAGGGCAAGACCCTCACATGGCAGGCACCGGCAGGGCGATGGCGCATCATCGCCGTGTACAACGGCCACACCCTGCAGCAGGTGAAGCGGGCAGCACCGGGCGGCGAGGGCTTTGTGCTCGACCACTACGACGCCGATGCCGTGGCACGCTATCTGCAGCACTTTGAACAGGCTTTCGAGCAGACGGGCGCACGCTGGCCCCGATCCTTCTTCAACGACAGCTACGAGGTGTACGGCGCCGACTGGACACCGCGCTTCTTCGACGAGTTCCGGAAGTATCGCGGATACAGCCTGGAGGATCACATGCAGGAGCTGCTGGGACTGAAGACCGACAAGGACTACCAGGTGCTGGCCGACTACCGCACCACGCTGCACGACATGCTGCTGAACAACTTCACACGGCAGTGGACACGCTGGGCACACAGCCACGGCGTCACCACCCGCAACCAGGGCCACGGCTCGCCGGGCAACCTGCTCGACTACTATGCTGCGGTCGACATTCCCGAGATTGAGAGCTTCGGCATCAGCAACCTCGGCATCAAGGGACTGCGACAGGACCCGGGCTTCACCAGCCAGAACCTGAGCGACCTGTCGACGCTGAAGTACGCACCCAGCGCGGCACACGTCACGGGCAAGCCGCTGGTGAGCAGCGAGACCTTCACCTGGCTCACCGAGCATTTCCGCACATCGCTCTCGCAGATGAAGCCCGATCTCGACCTGATGTTCTGCGCCGGCGTGAACCACGTCTTCTTCCACGGCACCACCTACACGCCGAAAGACGCACCCTGGCCGGGCTGGAAGTTCTACGCCTCCATAGACATGAGCCCCACGAACAGCATCTGGGCCGACGCTCCGGCGCTGATGCAGTACATAGAGCGCTGCCAGAGCTTCCTGCAGATGGGCAGCCCCGACAACGACCTGCTGGTCTATGCACCCTTCCTCGACGCCATGCACCGCAACACCACGAACCGGCTGCTGCTCTTCGACATCAACCACCTGTCGGACTATATGAGCGAGGTCACCCAGTGCGTGAAGAACGTCGGGGCCGCCGGCCTGGACTGCGACTACATCAGCGACGAGCAGCTGCTGGGCCTGAGCTTCGACGGCAGCCGCCTGCTCACCGCCGCCGCCACGCCCTACCGCGCCCTGGTGGTGCCGGCATCGAAGCACATGCCCGACGCCGTGCGCCAGCACCTGGAGCAGCTGCAGCAGCAGGGCGCCACCATCGTGTGGAGCAACAAGGCCGCCGACCTGCCCGTGGCCGCCGCACAGCCCGAGGCCATGCGCACACAGCTGGGCCTGAGCGTGCTGCGCCGCAGCAACGACACCGGCCACCACTACTTCATAGCTAACCTGACCAACCACGACGTCGAGGGCTTCGTGCCGCTCGGCGTCAGCTTCCAGAGCGCCGTCTTCTTCCAGCCCCTCGACGGCACCATGGCCGACGCCTTGCTCAACGACCGCCACGAGGTGTACATCAGCCTCCGCTCCGGCCAGTCGGTCATCCTTCAGACCTACGCCACCACCACCGTCAGCACCGGCACCGCCGCCAACCAGCCCCCCGTGGCCGTGGCCCCCACCCCCCTCAGCGGCCCCTGGGCCCTCACCCTGCCCACTGCCCCCGCTGCCCCCTCCACCTTCCTGCTCGATTCGCTCTGCGGCTGGCAGCAGCTCAGCCCCGCCGCCACCGCTTTCATGGGCACCGCCACCTACGAGACCACCTTCACCGTGAGCGACGCCCTGCTTGAGGCCGCCGACGCTGGCTTCCGCCTCGACCTGGGCGACGTGCGCGAGAGCGCCCGCGTGTGGCTCAACGGCGACTCGCTGGCCACCCTCTGGAGCGTGCCCTACACCATCGACGTGCCCGCAGGCCTCATCCAACGGGGCGAGAACACCCTGCGCATCGACGTCACCAACCTGCCCGCCAACCGCATACGCCAGATGGACATCGACGGACAGCAGTGGCGCATCTTCAAGGACGTGAACATCCTCGACGTCTTCAACGGCAGCGCAGGCACCTCGGGCGTCACCAGCTACGCCTCGTGGCAGCCCGTGCCCTCCGGCCTCTGCTCGGAGGTGACGCTGGCAGCACTGCACAGCCACAGCCGCACCCTGCAGGTACGGCAGACATCCTTCACCGACGAGGCCGACGGAGCCTACCCACTCTACCACCTCAGCGCCCCACAGCCCATCAGCACCATCACCGCCACCGCAGGGCAGCAGCCCTACGACGGGTTCAGCTGGCACAGCGACGGACAGGGCGGCGCATGGCTCAAACCACGGCAGCCCGCCGAGGGGTATGTGCACTTCGTGGCCACAGCCACCGACGGGCAGACCTTCGATGCCTATATGAACGTGCTGGGAGCCTACGAGCATACGGCCCAGTATGACTTCACCAGCAGCGAGGCCCCCGGCGGAGGCTGGAACCAGTCGAACAGCACCATACCCGGCTTCGAAGCCACGGGCGAGGTGGCGCGCTATGTGGCCAAGAAGCGGGGAAAGGAAATCAGCGACGTGTTCAGCGGCATCACCATCAGCAGCAGCCAGCTCAACTATCTCTACTTCTACCCCTCCTATGGCATGATGCTGCGCTATGAGGGCACCGTCACGGCACCGGCCGTCGCGGGCACCGTGGCCATGCTCTCCTACCTGGTGGGCAGCACCACCACACCGACGGCCTACGCGGCTGCCGACTCGCTCACCGCCTTCAGCACCTGCAGCGATGAGGAGCTGCGGCTCACACTGCTGCCACAGGCCGACAGCCACATCTACCGCCAGCTGAACATCTTCCGCCCCAAGGTGCAGCCCAGCAGCATAGCAGCTATGAGACAGCAGCAAAGGCGGCCATCGGCCATCTACGACCTGCAGGGCCGACGCCTGCAGGCGGTGCCCCAGCAGCGGGGCATATACATCTACCAGGGAAAGAAATACGTAAAATAACGTACCACGCATGAAAGGAAAGATAACCATAGCAGGCATAGGCCCCGGCAGCCCCGGCGACATCACGCCCGACGTGCTCGGTGCCATCAGCCAGGCCGACGCCGTAGTGGGCTATAAATACTACTTCCAGTTCATCACCCACTGCCTGCGCCCCGGTTGCCAGTGCATCGACACCGGCATGAAGCGCGAGCGCGAGCGCGCGGCACTGGCCCTGCAGCTGGCCCACGAGGGCAAGACGGTGGTGGTCATCAGCAGCGGCGATGCAGGCATCTACGGCATGGCGCCCCTCATCTACGAGATGATGCAGCAGCAGGCCGACACCGACATAGAGGTGAGCACCCTGCCCGGCATCTCGGCCTTCCAGAAGGCGGCATCGCTGCTGGGCGCACCCATAGGCCACGACCTGTGCCTCATCTCGCTCAGCGACCTGATGACACCCTGGGAGCTGATAGAGCGCCGCATCAAGGCGGCAGCCGTGGGCGACTTCGTCACCGCCATCTACAACCCACGCTCGCACGACCGCTACTGGCAGCTCTGCCGCCTGCAGGAGCTCTTCCTGGCACAGCGCAGCCCCACCACGCCCGTGGGATGCGTGCGACAGGCAGGACGACCGGAGCAGCACGTCGAGCTGACCACGCTCGCACAGCTGGACCCCGAGCAGGTGGACATGTTCACCGTCGTCATCATCGGCAACTCGCAGACTTACGTCGCCGACGGAAAGATGATTACGCCCAGGGGCTACTACCAGAATGAGGCCGCGGACACGTCGCTCAAAGCGGGCCAGCAAATCATGATGCAGTCGTTCCGCACCATTGCCGGCGAGCTGCGCGGCGGCCCCTACCCCCAGGACCACCTGTGGGCGCTGCTGCACGCCATACACACCACGGCCGACTTCGACATGGAGCGCATCCTGCACACCGACCCCAGGGCCGTGGAGCAGCTATATAACATGGTGCGCGACGGAAAGCTGAAGACCATCGTCACCGACGTGACCATGGTGGTGAGCGGCATCCGCAAGGGGGCCCTGCAGCGCCTGGGCATAGAGGCAAAATGCTACCTCAGCGACCCGCGCGTGGCCGAGATGGCCGCCGCCGAGGGCATCACACGCACGCAGGCCGGCATACGGCTGGCCGTGGAGGAGCACCCCGACGCACTCTTCGCCTTCGGCAACGCACCCACGGCGCTCATGGAGCTCTGCACGCTCATAAGGCGCGGAAAGGCCCAGCCGGCAGGCATCATCGCAGCACCGGTGGGCTTCGTGCACGTGCGGGAGTCGAAACACATGGTGAAGCCCTTCCGCCAGATACCGAAACTGATCGTAGAGGGCCGCAAGGGCGGCTCGAACCTGGCTGCCACGCTCTGCAACGCCATCCTCACCTACGACGACGCCGAACAGCTGCGCCCCGGGCGGGACCTGTGAGGGTCACGAGCCCCCTAAGTTAGGGGGATGGGGGTCTGAACGAGCGAAGTTAGGAGTTAAAAGACAAATCATCATCATGTGTAAGTTCATCGTCATAGGCATCAGCGATGCACCGCAGCCCTTCTTCCCGCCAGAGGTGCTCAGCATCATACGGGAGGGACGGGTGTTCTCGGGCGGCAAGCGCCACCACGAGCTGGTAGCACCGTCGCTGCCCGAAGGCGCCGTGTGGACAGACATCACCGTTCCCCTCGACGGCGTCTTTGAACAGTATGCCTCACACTTCGCCATTCACCCCTCACTGCCCGTCATCGTCTTCGCCAGCGGCGACCCGCTGTTCTTCGGCTTCGCCAACACCATACGGCGCATGATGCCCGAGGCCGAGGTGCAGGTCTTCCCCACGTTCAACTCGCTGCAGCTGCTGGCCCACCGCCTGCTCATGCCCTACCACGACATGCGCATCGTGTCGCTGACGGGGCGCCCCTGGCCTGCCTTCGACCGGGCCCTCATAGAGCGGGCCGCCATGATAGGCGTGCTCACCGACCGCGAGCACACGCCCGCCGCCATCGCACGGCGCATGCTCGGCTACGGCTACGCCCACTACACCATGCACGTGGGCGAGCACTTAGGCAACCCCGGGAGCGAGCACGTCAGCACCCTCACGCTCGAGGAGGCCGCCGCCAGCACCTTCGCACAGCCCAACTGCCTCATCCTCAACACCCACCACTCATCACTCATCACTCATCACTCATCACTCTACAAGCCCTTCGGCATTCCCGATGCTGACTTCGCCCTGCTCGACGGCCGCGAGAAGATGATCACGAAGATGCCCATCCGCCTGCTCACGCTGCAAGCCCTCGACCTGCCCCGCCGCCACGTGCTGTGGGACATAGGTGCCTGCACGGGCAGCGTCAGCATTGAGGCACGCCTCAGCTTCCCCCACCTGCAGATAGAGGCCTTCGAAGTGCGCCCTGAGTGCGAGGCCATCATCAGCGAGAACATGCGGCGCCACGGCGCACCCGGCATCGGCATCCACATAGGCGACTTCTGTTCTGTATACTGCGATATGATTGCAGTCAACGGGCCCGCCACGCCACCCGACGCCGCCTTCATAGGCGGCCACGGCGGCCACCTGAAGGACATCATGCGCATACTGAAGGACATCATGCAGCCCGGCGCCGTCATCGTGATGAACAGCGTGAAGGCACCACGGGTGACCACCGACAGCCACCGCCTGTGGGACGAGGCCTGCCAGGAGCTGGGCCTGCCGCAGGAGCCGCCGCTGCACATACAGCTGAACGACCACCACCCCATCACCATACTGAAATGCACCATACCATAACCCACTACATATAGACATGCAGAAAGGAATAGCCATCATCACCACCGGCGAGGCCGGAGCCCCCATTGCCGCCACCCTGCAGCAGCAGCTGGACGCCACCACCGTGAGCAGGGCCGACGTGGGCCGCTGCTGGCACCACTACGACGCCTTCATCTTCATAGGTGCCATGGGCATCTGCGTGCGCACCATAGCACCATACATAGAAGACAAGCACAGCGACCCCGCCGTGGTGTGCGTCGACAGCCTGGGCCGCCACGCCATCAGCGTGCTCAGCGGGCATGTGGGCGGGGCCAACGCGCTGGCACAGCATGTGGCACAGCTGCTGAAGGCACAACCCGTCATCACCACGCAGAGCGACCTCAGCGGACTGTGGGCCCTTGACACGCTGCACCGACGCTTCAACTGGGCCGTCGACGACGGCGGGCGCATGAACGACGCCATCTTCGCCTTCGTGAACCGTCAGCCCACGGCGCTGCTCATCCGTGAACACGATGAGGGCACTGAGTATCTGCTGCGCACACGTCCGCCGCATGTCACGCTGGTCAGTAGCATCGACGAGGTGGACGAGCAGCACTACAAGCTCTTCATCGTCGTGTCACACCGCAACGAGACCGTCTGCGACCGCATCCCCACCCTGCAGTACATACCGAGGGTGCTCACCGTGGGCTTCGGACTGGCCCACGAGGCACAGCCCGTGGAACAGATCTGCAACGCCATGGAGCAGGCCGTGACGGACCACGGCTTCATGCCCTGTCCGAAAGCGTGGTGCACCATCGACGTGAAGGAGAACGAGCCCTTCGTCAGCTATCTGCGCCAGCAGGGCGAGCAGGTGCGCTTCTTCACCGCCGAGGAGCTGGCAAAGGTCAGCGTGCCCCACCCCAGCAGCACCGTGCAGCACCATGTGGGCACGCCCAGCGTCAGCGAGGCAGCAGCCATCCTGGGCAGCGGAGGCGGAGAGCTGGTCATAGAGAAGGTGAAGGGCCAGAACTGGACCATGGCAGTAGCTGAGGCCCCCCTTTCGCCCCCCGAGGGGGGCACTATAGTCCCTGCCCTTGAAACTATTGAAGCCCCCTCGGGGGCCGTAGGGGGGGCCTTAGAGGCTCCCTTCATCGACATCGTCGGTGCCGGCCCCGGCGACCCCGACCTCATCAGCGTGCGCGGCCGGCGGCTGCTGGAGCAGGCCGACCTCATCCTCTACGCCGGGTCACTGGTGCCCCGTGAGCTCACCGACTGCCACAAGCCGGGAGCCGTGGTGCGCTCGTCGGCCGACATGACGCTCGAGGAGCAATGCCAGCTGATGGCGGAGCACTACCGACAGGGCCACCGCATCGTACGCCTGCACACCGGCGACCCCTGCATCTTCGGAGCCATACAGGAGCAGATGGCCTTCTTCGACCGCGAGGGGATGCGCTACCGCATCACGCCGGGCATCAGCTCGTTCCTGGCTGCCGCCGCCGAGCTGCGCTCGCAGTTCACTATTCCCGAGCGCACACAGACCATCATCCTCACCCGCGGCGAAGGGCGCACACCCATGCCCGAGCGCGAAAAACTGCACCTGCTGGCCCGCTCGCAGTCAACGATGTGCATCTTCCTCTCGGCAGCCATCGTCGACGATGTGCAGCGCGAGCTGCTCACGGAGTATCCCCCCGAAACGCCCGTCGCCGCCTGCTACCACCTCACCTGGCCCGACCAGCGCATCTACCGCGGACAGCTGAAGGACCTGGCCGCCATGGTGCACGAGAACCACCTGACGCTGACCACCATGCTCGTGGTGGGCGAGGCCATCGACAACCGCCAGGGGCTGTCGGAACTATACTCGGAACACTTCACGCACCTCTTCCGCAAGGGAAAGGAATAAGCAGAATACATCTCTTTTAATAACAAACAAAACTACTAAAGACTATGAAGATGAAAACAAGAAGACTGTGGCTGGCCATGCTGATAATGGCACTGGCCACCCCGCTATGTGTACAGGCGGCCGGCACCGTGTACGACGTGCGCGACTATGGTGCCAAGGGCGACGGCCAGACCCTGGACCACCAGGCCATCAACGCCGCCATCGACGCCGCTACCAACGCCGGCGGCGGACAGGTGCTGCTCACCCCCGGCACCTACCTCTGCGGCAGCATACGCCTGAAGAGCAACGTCGACCTGCACCTCACGGCCGGAGCGAAGATACTGGCCGCACCGGCCAGCATGAAGGCCTACGACGAGAGCGAGGTGTTCGGCGCACCCGAATACCAGGACGGCGGACACACCTACTTCCACAACTCGCTCATCTGGGCCGAGGGGCAGCAGAACATCAGCATCACCGGACGTGGCATCATCGACGGCGAGGGCCTGACACGCAACGACACCGAGCGCGGAGGCAACGTGCAGGGAGGCAGCATAGGCACCGGCGACAAGGCCATAGCGCTGAAGCTGTGCCGTAACGTCACGCTGCGCGACATCACCATCTTCCGCGGCGGACACTTCGCCATCATCGTCACCGGATGTGACATCGGCACCATCGACAACGTCACCATCGACACCAACCGCGACGGCATTGACATCGACTGCTGCAAGTACTTCACCGTGAGCAACACGAAGGTGAACACGCCGCACGACGACGCCATCGTGCTGAAGAGCTCGTATGCGCTGAAGAAACCCGTGCTCTGCGAGCACATACTCATCACCAACTGCATCGTCACGGGCTACAAGCTGGGCACATTCCTCGACGGCACCTACGTGCCCGAGAAGGTGGGCTGGGTGTGCGGACGCATCAAGCTGGGCACCGAGTCGAACGGCGGCTACCGCAACATCACCATCTCGAACTGCACCTGCATGTACAGCTCGGGACTGGCCTTCGAGGAGGTGGACCAGGGCAAGATGGAGAACATCGTGGTGGACAACATCTCGCTCAGCCACGTGCACCACTACCCCATCTACATCACCACCGGCTGCCGCAACCGCGGGCCGAAGGAGCGCACCGACATCTCGTCGGCACGCGACATCTATATTAATAATGTAGTGGCCGACGACTGCGACTCCCTGGCCAGCATCATCGTCACCGGCATGGAGGGCACGCCCATCCGCAATGTGTCGCTCTCGAACATCTACGTGCGCTACCGTGGCGGCGGCCAGAAGGTGGACAAGCCCTACCGCGAGCAGGGTACCAACTATCCTGAGCCCCGCTGGGCAGGCCCCACGCCGGCCTACGGCCTCTTTGCCCGACACGTCGACGGCCTGCGCCTGCAGAACGTGCGCTTTGAGCTGATGCGGCCCGACGAGCGGCCCGACATCGTGCTGGAGGACGTGCAGAACTACGAGAACCTTAAATAAACGCCCGGTGCGGTTGAAGCCCAGAAAGGACTTCAACCGCACGGTCGGAAAGGAGCACTGCTGCACAAAGGAAATGGCAGCTATCTTCACAGACAACTGCCATCCATTTACTAACTTTATTAAAAGATTGTCGCGACCGAGCCTATGGGAGGCAGTGGCACGAACGAGCCACACAGCCTCCTGAAACAGTCTCCACAAACCATTATTACTTATCTTCTACTGATGAAACATGGTGCGGAAACTATCGAAAACCAACTCATCGAGGTTGTGGAAAGACCTACTGCTAATTGATTACAATAGTCCACACCATGATTATATATAAACAGCCATTGTTTCGCAATGCTGCAAATATACATCTGGTGTGGACGTCATTGTCATTATCCTTAGCAGTTTGAAACTTCCACATTTCGATGAAGGATAATACGTTTTAACGTCCTATAATAAAAGCGACAGATTACCTGGCATTTGCTCCCTCTCACGGGATGCGCCTGAATCTGAGTTGCAAAAGTACATATTATTTTTTAAAACACCAAATTATTTCACGTTTTTTGCACATTCACCGCTATCATGGTAACTCAGTCATGCAGTAACTGTTCAGGCCCTGGCCTATTGATGGGATGATACTGACCCCACCCCTGCCCCTCCCCTACAAGGGAGGGGAGGGG
>OCTX012224194.1_pt1 | contig 18444 bp, 13 predicted proteins | sample 1539691 | NCBI WGS metagenome assembly OCTX01 (sample SAMN02144231, study PRJEB22623) | gut metagenome | biome: sheep rumen | host: Ovis aries | place: New Zealand | reverse complement strand
CCTGTTCACCGCTGTCCGGCTGAGAAACGAGGAGGTTATCGATATTTACTCCAAGAGCTTTGGCATATACAGGGTCAAGAGCGTGCTCAACGTCTATAAAAGCGACTTCGCCGTCCATTTTCTGTGCCTGAGCTATTATTGAAAGTGCAACTGTAGTTTTACCGGAGCTTTCAGGTCCGTATATCTCAACGATACGTCCTCTCGGAACACCGCCGATACCCAGAGCCATATCAAGTGTCATAGAGCCTGTAGGTATAGCATCAACGTTGAGAGCCTTTGTCTGACCAAGACGCATTACAGCTCCTGCACCGTATTTTTTCTCTATCTGTTTCAGAGCACCGTCCAAAGCCGACTTTTTATCCTCTTTAGTGGTAACACGCACCACGGTAGCTTTTTTAGCAAGTTCTTTTTTTGCCATTAACTATCCCTCCATATGGTCAGCCGCACTGCATTGAGATATCGATAAATCTCGGAATACCGTCTGCTATTTTCTGTGCTGCTGCTGTTCTTATTATCCCTCCGCCGTCACGGCAGAACTGTATATTATCAAATGAATTTGCAGTAAGTATCTTTTTAACTGCATCATGCTGGTCTTCACCAAATTCATAGGCGATATATCCGCCAAGTTTAAGCGATTTTCTCCACAACTCTGTGATAGCACGGTAAAAACCAAGACCGTCGTCTCCGCCGAAAAGTGCAAGACCGGGTTCATGAGAGACTTCTGTCTGAAGCTCACGCATTTCCTCACCGGTCAGGTAAGGCGGGTTGCTCACGATAATGTCGAGGTGGGAGAGCTGCTGCTGTATCTCTTTTTTCAGCACATCTCCCTCTATCACGGTTATGTCCGCATTGTTCAGCTTTATGTTCTCTCTGAGGTAGCCAAGAGCCTTATCCGAAAGCTCTACGGAGTACACCTCAGCAGAGGGGAGCTGCTTTTTCAATGCGATAGCGATACATCCGCTTCCGCTGCACAGGTCGGCGATTTTTGGCGAGGTCATACCGTTTTTTCGGCATATCTCCAGTACCTGATCTACGAGAGTTTCGGTATCGGGGCGTGGTATCAGCACTCCCTCACCGACTTTTATGGGGTATCCATAGAACTCCCATTCTCCGAGCAGATATTGCAGCGGATAGCCTTCGCTGCGTTTTTTAATAAGCTCACGGATGCGTTTTTCGGCATCATCCGGAACTGATTCCTGCGGTTTGAAAAGCGGATTTTTATCTGCCAGCATATCCTGAAAGATACATAGAGTATCAAAATGAGCCGTATCTATACCGCTGTCTTCAAGAGCGGTACGGCATTCAGAAAAAAGCTGACTTCGGTTTACCACTTGTCCTCCTCCTTATCCTTCGGGATACATGGAGTAAGGGCTGCGATAGCAATTTCTATCATACTGTCATCCGGTTCTTTAGTGGTTATTCTCTGCATAGCAAGACCGGGTGCAGAAAGGATTCTTGTAAAGAGATTGTCCTTATTTCCGGCGAGGCGGATGCACTCATAGGAAATGCCTACGACAAGCGGAAGAAGGATGAGTGATGCGACTATTCTCTGCCATGTAACAGTGAATGGTACGAAGCACATAACGAATATGCTCACCAGAAGAACGATGAATATAAAGCTTGTACCGCATCTTTTATGGAATCTTGTCTGTTTGCGGACATTTTCCACAGTCAGCGGAAGTTCAGCTTCATGGCAGGCGATAGTTTTGTGCTCTGCACCGTGATACATATACTGACGCTTTATGTCCTTTGCCAGACTTACCAGAGCCATATATCCTACAAATATCGCAATTTTCACAACTCCCTCAACTATAGAGCGGAGTATTCTTTTTTCCTTGATACCCGGAATAAATCCGACTATCCATTTCGGCAGGAACACGAAAAGTCCTATAGCGAGGACAACTCCCACAACGATACCTATGTACATGAATATATCGTATCCGGAGCCCTCTTTTTCGTCTTTTTTATCAGATTTTTCCGGAGCTTTGGACTTTTCTTCTGCGGCATTTGCCTCGAAAGCGTCCTCAGCATTTTCGGATTCCTTTTTCTTTTCCTCTTCTTCCTGAGCTTTAAGCTCGGCAGCCAGCTGTTTATCAGCTGATTTCATCATGTACTTATAGCCTTTAGCAAGGGATGTTACAAAGTTTGTGCAGCCTCTTATCAGCGGAGTTTTTTTATACCACGGAGCATTTTTTCCGTTATTTTCCTCCCATGTTTCGAGGTCTATAGAGCCGTCCGGCATTCGGCAAGCCATAGCTCCGGTGTTAGGACCAAGCATCATTATACCTTCTATAAGAGCCTGTCCGCCGATCTTTGATTTGAATTTTTCACAGCACTGTGGATCGTTATTGTTTTTGCTCATAGTTTCTCCTGATTTCGCTTGTGTTTATTATGTACTGTACGGCACGGCTTTTCAATTATCTTTTTTAGCCGGAAGGGTTATAGTCACGGTAGTACCCTTGCCCTCACCTTCACTGGCGATGTCCATATTTCCGCCGTGCATTGCGATTATCTCATCCGCCACAGCAAGTCCGATACCTGAACCACGGCGGGTGTGGTTTGCTTTATAGAATTTAGTTTTAACTTTAGCGAGGTCTGATTCCTTGATGCCGCATCCCGTATCTGCAACAGATACGATTATTTTGTCATCCTGTTCATAGGTATCTATAGTTATCGTATCGCCGGGCGACGAGTATTTTATAGCGTTATCTATGACATTTATGAAGACCTGACGTATACGGTTCTTATCGCCGTAAACGAAAGGCAGCATTTCCGGTTCGTGGTATATGATACTTTTTTCCTCACGCTTAGCCTTATCGCTGTATATGAGCACAGCGTCGCCAAGCTCTGCGAGGATGTCCATATTAGCTTCCTGAAGAGTGAAATGACCGCTCTGCATACGTGAGAAGTCGAGAAGCTCCTCTACCATTTGGGAAAGACGTTCTGTCTCATTAACAATAACTCCGACACCTTTTTTCATGGTATCAGGGTCTTCACCGCCGTCCACCATTAGTGTTTCTGCCCAGCCTTTTATAGCAGTCAGAGGTGTTCTGAGCTCGTGTGAAACGGAGGAGATGAACTCATTTTTCATAGCTTCCGCATTAGAGAGCTCGTCCGCCATATGGTTTATAGCGGTACAGAGGTCGCCTATCTCATCGTTGCTGTTGTTCTTTATGCGGACAGAGAAGTCACCCATAGCGAATTTTCGGGCGATACCGCTTATCTGTCTTATAGGTTTTACGATAGAGCCTGCGAAATAGAGTCCGGTAGAGATGATGATGACAATTATCACCACTGAGATGAGCGTTACTATAATTGCATACGTTTTAATGGTATCGTCTATCTCTTTCAGAGATATTACCATTCTTACGGAGCTGTATTCGCTGTTGAGGGTCGAGATAGGGACAGAAACAGCAAGTATTTTTTCACTGCTGCCGTCGAGTTTGCCTATATACGAGCCTTCTCCCTCAGCCATAGCCTCTTCGTAATCGGGCATAGGCATATCGGAATCCGGAGAGAATCCGGAGGAAGTAAGTACAACTCTTCCCTTTGAGTTGATAGCCATAAGCTCGATCTTATCCTTTTCGTTGAAGGTCTCAAGCATATTTCTCATTTCTGCGGAAAAATTCGTTGAATTATCCTGCGAATGTAGACTCAGCACGCTTGTTACCGCATTTATTTTAGAGAAAAGGTATTGTTTGGCTGAGCTGTAGAAATAGGTCTGTATCGCATAGATTATCGCCATTTCTATGACGATGAGTGCGAGTATGATAACGCCGAGATTGTTCACTATCCAGCGTTTGGTTATACTTTTTTTAGCCATTACTGAGCGTCATTCCATTTATAGCCATAGCCCCATATCGTGATGATATATTTAGGACTTGAAGGCTCTTCTTCAATTTTCATTCTTATCCTTCGGATATTAACGTCGACTATCTTATCGTCGCCGTAGTAGCTTTCGCCCCATATATGATTTAGTATACTTGCTCTGTCGAGGGCGGTATTTTTGTTATTCATGAAGAATTCGAGTATCTGATATTCAACCTGAGTAAGCTCTATAGGAGTGCCGTTTTTGGTAACGGTACGGCTTTTCAGGTTGAGCACGAAAGGTCCGGATTCTATAACGGACTGTTTTTCGTTCTTTATGAAGCTCATGCAGACTCTGCGGTAAATAGCGTCGACACGGGCTGTTAGCTCTGACGGTGAGAAAGGCTTTGTGATGTAGTCATCAGCACCTATCATAAGTCCGCTGACCTTGTCCATTTCCTGAGTTCTTGCTGTGAGCATTATTATTCCGATAGTAGAGCTTTTTTCTCTTATTTTTTTGCATACCGTGAATCCGTCGATACCCGGCATCATTATATCGAGAAGTACGATATCGAAGTTACCGTGTTCGTCCTCAAAGGTTTTGAGGGCAGCCTCGCCGCAGTCTACATCGACTACATCATAGCCGGCTCTTTTGAGGTTTATGACTACGAATTCACGGATAGTAGCTTCGTCCTCGCATATAAGTATACGTTTCATTATCATTCACTCCTTTTCAGGTCAGGTAAATTTATATAAGCTTGAATCCGACAGCGGCTTCACCGGCAGTCGGAGCAAGAGGCACTTCATTTTTATTGTGCTGAGGTATATAGGCAAGGTAAGAAGTGCCGCCTTTAGTTCCCATGAGCATATAACCGTTAAAGAGTCTGTCCTCACGGGACGGAGCGTCATCCGCACAGAATATTCTCATAAGCTCTTCTCCGACCTCTCCGTCGGAGTACTCACAGAACACTATCTCGTCGTTTACAGCATCCCGCCTTACGGTGACATTATTGTGCCACCTTTCCGGAAAAATGAAAGTATATCCGTTAGATACGCTGTAATAGGAAGAATATTTCTGTACGAGGCGGTTATCCTTGTTGAGTACCTTCCACTGAGTTATGCTCATCTGTTCGCTTTCCGGAACGTTATCGTATCCGGGAGCTATGGTCTGAAGCGGTATCTCTATAGTACCGTCGTTATCTATATCAGCCGAGCTGTAGCCTGCCGGACGCAGTGTAGCCGCAGCTTCGTCCGGAGTATTGAACACCTTGTAAAGCTGAGAATCGTTCATATATATCATATCGGTCTGTATAGCACCCGTACCAGAAAGCTCGTCGATACACAGACCGTTTCTGCCGCCGCCGATATTGCCGTAGGTAAGGCTGTTGAATTCGGTGAAGCTTCCGCTTAGTTCGATAGGGAAGCATATATACCTGCCGTTTTCATCGAGTTCATACACCGAGGCTGTTGCCGGAGCACTGTTAGATGCACCGGTCAGCAGGAGAAATTCATTTTCGTTATCGCTGTCGAGGTCTGTGACGTCTATGAAAGCGTAAGCCTGAGAGAAATCGGAGTCGATAGTACCCTCTTCGCTGTCGTAGGTATAGACAGTGACATTTTTCTCAGAGCGGTTTATGAGACTGCTTCCTATTATAATGTTAACTCTGTTATTTGTTCCGAGTTTAGAGATCATAACTTTTTCGATCTCTGTACCGGCAACAGAGGTCTCACCGATAGAACGCCATTTTCCGTCCTCCTGATCGAGGATATTCAGACGCAGAGAATTTTCCTCGGCAACGATACCGTTATGTTCGTAGAAAACAATAGCTTCGCTGCCGCCGTCACCGTCGAGGTCCTCGATGATGAAAGCCGAGAGGTACTTTCCGGATTTAGGGTATTTAAGGCTGATAGAGGTATTATTTCCTTCTGTAAGAGCCTTATATATCTGTTCCTGTTCGACACTCAGCTTCGGCGGAGTCATAAGATTGTCTATATTAGAACCGAAGGAACAGCTGCTGAGTGAAAAAGTCGTGACTGCCGCTGCAAGGCATAGATATTTTAAACGCATTGTTCCTCCTGTTCAGAAATATCGTTATCAGAAATTACTTTCTGTCGCTGAGTTTAACGTAGTCCTTTTCCTTAGCTATAGCCTTATAAGCAGGACGGATTATTCTGTTGCTTGTAAGGATCTCTTCCATACGGTGAGCAGCCCAGCCTGCCATACGTGCAACAGCAAAGAGCGGTGTAAAGAGTTCATCCGGTATACCGAGCATACGGTATACAAGTCCGGAGTACATATCAACATTAGCACACATAGTTTTTGTGCTTCCCTTGACTTCCTTGAATATCTCCGGAGTAAGTCTTTCAACGGTATCGAGAAGTCTGAATTCAGCTTCTATCTCCTTGCCCTTAGCGAGCTCGAAAGCCTTCTTTTTCAGGATAACTGCACGAGGGTCAGAGATAGTATATACTGCATGACCCATACCGTAGATAAGTCCTGAGCCGTCGTTAGCTTCCTTCTTTATTACACGACGCATATAGTCAGCAACTTCGCCCTCATTTTCCCAATGCTTTATGTTAGCCTTGAAGTTATCGAGCATATTTATTACCTGATGATTTGCACCGCCGTGACGAGGTCCTTTAAGTGAGCATATTGCAGATGAATATGCTGAGTATGGATCTGTACCGGAAGATGTGAGGACACGGCAGGTAAATGTGGAGTTATTTCCGCCGCCGTGTTCAGCCTGAAGCATGAGCAGACGGTCGAGCATCTGAGCTTCATCCTTTGTGTACTGTCTGTCCGGACGAAGCAGAGAAAGGATACACTGAGCGGTATTCTCCTCGTAATTTATAGGATGCATTATCATGCTTGCGTTATCGAATACACGTCTTTTTACCTGATAAGCGTTAGCCATTATTACCGGAAGTTTTGCGGTAAGGCTTATAGCTGTACGCATCTCATTTTCAAGTCCTTTTGACTCACATTCATCATCGTAGGAATAAAGTGCGAGTACAGAACGTGCGAGCTTGTTCATTATGTTCTTTGATGGAGCTTTGAGTATCATGTCCTCGACGAAACCGTTAGGGAGGTCTCTCTTCAATGATATGTAAGTAGTAAAGGTTTTAAGCTCCTCTTCTGTAGGGAGGTGACCGAAAAGCAGGAGAAACGCAGTTTCTTCGTAGCCATAGCGGTCTTCCTTTTCAACATTTTCAACGAGATCATTGATGCTGTAGCCTCTGTATATCAGCTGTCCGGGGATAGGCTCTACCTCACCTTCGTTGATAACGTAGCCATGAACGTTACATATTTTGGTTATACCGGCTTTTACGCCTGTACCGTCACTGTTTCTGAGTCCTCTTTTTATATGATATTTATCGTACAATGTGGGATCGACAACGGAATTTTCTGCCAGTTCCCTGCATAAATCTGTAATATTGGCACCTGAAATATATGATGGCATCACAATCACTCTCCTCTGAAAATATACACTAATAATTATACACCATATTTTGTGCTATGTCAAATGAAATCGAGTTAAAAAAAGACTAATGGAGGTAAACAATGAAACAGTATTTTTTTACAGTTCTTATACTTTCTGCCGCAGCGGCAGTACTTCCGGCGATACCGGTCTATTTTTCAGGCAAGGCAGACATACCGTCAGAAGCGGAGGAAAGGGAGGTCACGGAGGCGGCAGAAGAAGCTCCGGACGAGCCTGAGGAAACCGCAGGCACAGTAACAGATGAACCATACAAAGTCCTTGATATGGCGTCCGGAGAGGTAATTGAAGTTCCGGTAAGAGAATACGTCATAGGAGCTGTATGTGCGGAAATGCCGGCATCTTTCAGCGAGGAAGCTCTCAAAGCACAGGCGGTTGCAGCTCATACATATGCAGAAAGACAGCGTATGAGGGAAAAAGCTTCTCCGACTTCTGAACTGAAAGGTGCTGATTTCTCAAACGATACCTCGAAATATCAGGGCTATTTTACTGAGGAACAGGCAAAGCAGTTCTTCGGAGATAATTTTGAGCCGAATTATAAAAAAATATCAGATGCAGCCGACGAGGTGCTCGACTATATAATAATGTATAATGACGAGCCGATAATCTCTGCATTCCACTCTATGTCTTCCGGCAAGACGGAGAGTGCGGAAAATGCGTGGGGAGCTTCTGTAGACTATCTTGTCCCCGTTGACAGCAGCTATGACCGCTCTGCCCCAAAATATATGGACGAGATACGCTATAACAGGGAAGTACTGGAAAATAAGCTTGAAACGGCTTTTCCGGATATAAAGCTTGGTGACGATATAAGCTCGTGGATAAAAGTCGGGGATGTTTCGGATTCCGGTACCGTCCTCACAGTTTCTGCCGGTGACAGGACGGTATCGGGAAGCGAACTCCGCTCAGCCCTTACCTTACGCTCCGCCTGTTTTGATGTCAGATTTGAGGGCGATGAGGCTGTTTTCACTACAAGAGGTTTCGGTCACGGTGTCGGCATGAGTCAGTACGGTGCGGACGCTATGGCTAAGGACGGCAAAAACTGGCGTGAGATACTTGAACATTATTACTCCGGCTGTGATATAAAAAGGTGCGATCTGAAGCAATAAAAAATCGGAAGCCCGAAACGAGCTTCCGATCCAAAAAACTATATCATGCAGCTAAAAGCTGTACTGAATTATTTTGTCCTGCATTGTCTGCGAGGTTAACTTTTGATTTTACGTTAACAGCACAGGTTCTTGTACTCTTTCCATCCTTAGTTTTAACTGTGATGCTGACAGTACCGCCTGAAACAGCCTGTATATTACCGTTCTGGTCAACAGTTACCTTGGATGTATCGCTTGAAGACCATACGAGGTCATTTACAGAAGTTCCGGAAGGAAGTGATTTAACTCCGATTCTTCCTGACTGACCTACTTCGAGGGAAACATATGCATCAGCTAACTCGAAGCTGCCTACAGGGATAGTTGTTGTTTCTACAGCTTCTGTAGTAGCCTCTTCATCAGCTGTACACTTAGGAACTTGCTTCAGGTTCTCAAAATGTCGTGTCCAGAGTGGAAGATCCTCATCTATCAGCGTCAATGAAGCTTCCAGATCAAAGGCTTCCATTATCTGTTCCATTAGTATCAGTTTAAGTTCGATCTTAAATGTAACTCCGATATCCAGACACAGCATATCGTCTTTGCCTTCCTGAGAGTGTATCTTAGCTTCTGCCTTAGCTGTAGGACCAAGCTTGAGGTTAAGGCTGAGAAGGTCTAATACTCCGATAACATAATCAAGACTTAAAGCGAGAGTCAAAGTCATGTAAGCACCAGCTTCACCAGAAAGTACTATTTCAGCACTCTTGGATGTCTTGTTTATAGAACGGAAGTTTGAACCTTTAAGTTCAAATCCCTTTGTATTTGTAGTAGCAAGAGAGAGTGTAAGTTTTCCGCTTGCTTCAAGGGAGAATTTAACTCTGAAATTTACAGATATTCCCGGGCAGATATATACAGCGACTTTACCAAGTTCAATTTCCGGTTCGTCAACGTATTTTCTTGCAAGGAATTTTTCCCATTGAAGCTTTTTATCAGGATCAGCATTAAAGAGTTCCTGTTCGATCGACACCTCAGAAGTATAATCAAGAGCCATATATACTCTGTTTATATCAAGTCCTGAGAATACACCGAAATCCCAGTCAACATCTGTATTAAGTGAAATATCACGTACAGTTGCGTTAATTTTCATACCTTCGCCTAGATCGATTCCGAAATCGATAGATTTAACACCAACAGATGCCATTTCCTTGATTCCTTCATCATTATCATAGCCGGTATAGCTTAAAGGTTTAATAGAAAAATTATTAGGTTCGTTATAAGATACGCCTGTAGACTGTCCATTATAGACAGTTATTCTTGGATCATTTGCTGGTTCAAAAGAGCTAAGATCAGCGTCGAATCTACCGGAAATATCAAGTTTTGAGTAAACTTCCTCCGGCTTAGCAGCAACTCCCTTAACATTTGTTGTGCCGTTGCCGTTATCAACAGTAGCAACTACCTTATAGGCACCGCCCTTGCCGGTTTCATCATCCTTAGGAAGGATAAATACGCTGTCTTTGGTAAGAGTCTGAGCGTACTCTGTCGGGAGTACGATAAAATCGTCTTTGATCTCAAAATCTGTAGTTTTCAGTTTTTCGTCAAAGTTCTGAACTCCTTCTACGAGTTCAACGTTACGATGCTCTTCAAATTCCTGACTAGCCCATTCGTCCTGAGTTTTGATAAGAGACTCAGCAGCTGCTTCAGGGTCAGTGAGAGGAGTATTTGGATCTTTCAGAACGCCGTGTTCGATAGCGGCATTGATGACCTCTTCGTCAGTAGAATTCTCATCAGCAAATCCGGCTGCTCTCATCAAAGTAGTGGTAACGAATTTATCATCTACAGGAGCATTCTTGTCGATTTCTTCACTTTCACCGATAACTCCCCAATCCCTTGCTGCATCAAGTTCACCGTCTTCTGCTTCTTCGTCGACCTGCATACCGAATGCATCATTGACCATTGAAAGCCACTCACCGTTTGTGAGAACTCCGTCATCAGCTTTGGACTCTGATGTGCTTGAGCTGGAATTGTTGAAGAATTCCTTCAAGCTGCATCCGGAAAGAACGGACATATAAGATGTAAGCAAGGCGGCACCAGTCATCGCTGATATTAAACGTTTAAATATCATCTTAAACCACCTTTAAATATTTAATTGTTGATTTTGCCGGAACAGTCATTTTATTTCGGTTAAATGACCGTATCCGGCATACTGTATCATGAGTTTTTATTAGAGAGGCTTCTTTATGTTTGCAACATTCTGAGAAGCAACCTGGTCTGTTACTTCAGCAGGCTCTGCAACGTTCTGAATGAGGTATGTAGCTACCTTCTTAACGTAAGCTGTGAACTTTTCAAACTGAGGCTTGAGCTCTGTGAATTTGTCTCTCATATCTGTAGCACTCTGTGCCTGATATAAAGCCTCTGTGCTGTCCATCTTTACAACGAGGTTGTCAAGAGTATCTTTCATCTGATCAGCGTAAGTAGTGAGCTGATTAGAGCAGCTTCTGATTTCTTCTGGGTTTACGAACAATTCTTTGTTAGCCATGGTAATATTCCTCCTAAAAAACGATTATTCTATTATAATTCAGTTACTTGTGTCTGAGTTAAGATCAATCAAAAGCACAGTTTGAATCAACCTGGCTTCTGCTGTCTTCCATACGAGCTTCGTGAGCATTAGCTGTGTTACGAAGGAAAGTAGCATACTCGTTGATGATGTCTCTCATTGTTTCAAAGTAACGCTTTTCTTCGTTAACCTTGTTCTTGAAAGCGTCAGAGTCTTCGCCCTTCCAAACGTTTGAAAGCTCGCCTTCAACTAAGTTGTAAAGCTGTGTGTACTCGTTGAAAAATTCATCTCCGAGCTCAGAGATAGCTGCTGCAGTGTTTATGATGGAATCTGTACCTTCACTGTAACGAATTGAATTGCCTGCCATTTTAAATTCCTCCTATTAATAAATAAATTTGATCGTTTTCAAAGCATCTCTTGCTTTGTTGAATACATTATACCACATTTGCATTTTGGGGTATTTTAAAAATGCACGAGTTAAAATTTTAGTTATTTTAAATTTTGGATGCCCAATTATTCACGGTATATCTGCGAATTTTGAGCCTAAAAATTTTTTTTGCTGTTTTTTACCCTTTTTATTGCTGAGATAATCCACTCTTTTTGCTGTGAAAATCCACCATTTTTTCATCCAAAATAACGGAATTTCTTCTCAGCGTTCTTATTTCTTATTACAACTGCTTCACTTTCGGTCAGCATAGGAAGTGAGTTTTCAATAGTAAATAATCCGTTTTTGGATAAGCTTCCGCCGAGCCATATACCTGAAGCATCGAACCATTCTCTGTTATTTTCAGTGTCAAAATTCTCAAGAGAAGTAATATCTTCAAGGTTTTTGACGATGTGAACATACGCACCTCTGTCGGCGTTCATATCATTTTCAGTGTCAAGGATAACATAGTGGTAGTGTACCTCAGGAAGTTCGTTGATAATGAGTTTGAAGTTATTGAATGTTACGTTGAGATCGGCTATTTTTGAAGCTTTCTGGAAGGAGTTTATCACGACGTATACGTGTTTAGCGTCCTCGCTCATGACTATCTCGCCCTGTTCATTTCTTATCAGTTTACTGCATCTTTCTTCGGCATCAGCTTTGTAGAATTTGTTCCATTCATTGAACTCCTCAACTGTTGAGTAATACTTATAATTTACATCTTCATCCGGCCTTAGTTCTCCGGAGCTGTCAAGCAGAACTACAGATATAGAGTCGTCCTTAGCAAGAGCCTTTGTGATATATCCGGCAAAACGTGTAAGCTGATTTTCAGAAACAGATGAGACAAATGTTATGTACTTATCGCTCATATCATAGGTAAAGACGGTCTCATCTACTGTTCCGAGCGGTACGTTTTTCCATGATATGCTTTCGGAAAGTACATTTTCAGCGTTGACCTCTATTTGCTTGTATGACTGTGCGGACCTGCCGTTCCAGTTTTTATTGATGTTCTCGCAGAGGTCTCTTATCTCCTTAGCGGAATCGAGGATAACTTCGTCGGATTCGTCATCTGAAGGGATAATATCGAAAATATCGGCGGTCTGGAATTTATATGTTATATCGTTTTCTTTGACTATACCGCTTCCTGCACAGTCGGAAGGAGTGATACCGCCGGTACGTCCGAGTATTCCGACATAATCGTTTACATCGTTCATTTTCAGCATAAAAGTCTGCTGGATATACTGTCTCAGGCGGAAATTGGTATTTATAGAAGGAGTTCCGATAACGACATATATACCTCTTTTAACGCCTTCTCTTGCGATGAATATAAGCTGAGATGTTATTGCTTCGTTGAATTTCTCCATGAAGGCAGTGTAGTTGTTGAGGATGAGCACGATGTTAGGCAGAGTGCTTCCGGAGTACTTGCAGTATTCTGAATATTCACCTCTGTACTCCGAGAAGAGCTTGCTTCTTCTGTTTATCTCATCACTTACGGAGCTTATAATGTTCTTTACGTCCTCCTCTTCTTCTGCGAGCACAACATCTCCGACCTGCGGAGCTTTGTCGTATACTTTAAGGAATCCTGCATCAAAATCAAGTATATAGATATTTACCTGCTCTGCATTATAGGCATAGATGAGAGAGTAAACAAAGGAAATGAAGAACATATCAAGTCCGCTTCCGGCAGCTCCGTAAATTATGAGATTTCCTTTCTCAGAGAACGGCACTGTCATTATCTCCTGAATACGGTTGTACAGGTCGTCACGCTTACCGATAATAGGGTCAAGCGGCACGTAATTGTCCCTGTATTTACGCTCGCCGAGCTCGCTGTAGAGTGCTTTGAGAGAGAGCTTCGCAGGGATAGGGTCGAGCCAGAGCGGTCTTACATCTATATCCTTTGCAATATCTATAAGGTAATTTCTTACAGCTATGAGCTGAGAAACTGTACGCTTGTTCTTGTTTACTTTTATTTCGGGTTTTCTCACTTTTTCGTAAATGATATTTCCGGTATTGCCTATGACCTCAGCGGACTCTATATCACTCTTGACAAAATCTTCTGCTTCGATATAATCTGCACCGCACCATGCAGACTGTCCCATGCTGAAAACTTCGTTGTATCCAACTTGGAAGAAGAAACGCCCTGTAGTGGATATTTCGGCAGCGTCAGGGCACTGGATAACAGCCTTACTGTCCTCTTTTCCCTGAACTTTAAGACATATCTTGAAACGTGAGTTACTCCATATCTGAGGGCTTACAACGCTGTCCGGCTTCTGTGTAGCGAGTATGAGGTGTACACCGAGGCTTCGTCCGATACGTGCCGCACTTACGAGAAGGTCCATGAAGTCGCTTCTGTCGGCTTTGAGCTCAGCAAACTCGTCGCACACTATAAATAGGTGAGGGAGCACTTCGAGGTCAGCACCTTCACGTCTGAGCTGCTGATACTTGTAAATATCCATAGTACCTTCGTTGGAGATCTTACGTGCTTTCTTGAAAAGTATCTGACGGCGTTTGATCTCAGTCTCAATGGATATGCAGGCTCTTTCGATAGTTGAGCCGTCGAGGTTTGTAACAGTGCCCACAACGTGCGGGAGCTTATAGCTTACCTCAACTGTTTTGCCGTCTATAACTTCTTCTTTGACATCGTTGAAAGCGTCGGCAAGACCGCCGCCCTTGTAGTCGACGATAACGAATGCGACTTCCTCCGGACTGTAGTTTACTGCAAGTGAGAGTATCACGGTGATGATAGATTCACTCTTACCTGAACCTGTAGTACCGGCTATAAGACCGTGAGGACCGTGATATTTTTCGTGCATATCGATGAAGAAAACGTCACCGGACGGTGATGCACCTATCTCAGTTTTAAGCGACTTTATAGGATTGTTCTCAGCCCACCTTGTAAGGCTGTTCAGATGCTCTACTTTAGATACCTTGAACATATCAAGGAATGTTATCATCTTAGGGAGCTGATATTTTTCGTTGGTTATATCGAGCTTTATATTTGATATAGAATCGAGATAATTTTCAAAGTTTATAACAGGTGAATCAAATGCAGTAGGCACTGTATATGGCTTGAATTCAGATACATCACTGTTTTTGCGGTCATAGACCTTAGCCCCCTCAGCGGATATCTCTATTATGATATTTGAATTGTTGTAGTTGTACATTCCGAACGCTGTAAGTATGCTTATATTCAGCGATTCTCTGTTCTTCATTATCACGGACATGATATCAAGGCTGTCCATATATTTTTTGTTAGAGGCGATAACGAGCATTTTCGGGAAATCATTCTGTGGGTGAGTCATACGGTTATCGATCTCTTTTTCAAGCTCGGCAGCAAGTTCTTTCAGTTCATCGGCAGAGGATGAGAAGTATCTGAAAGAGTTTTCGCTGTTCCATGTATGCGGAAGCCACTTTACATAGTCCCATTTTTCAGCCTCGTCCTCACCGCAAATGAAGATGAGCTTCAGCTCGTCATATGAGTACAGTGAAGTAAGCTGTACTACTATCTCTTTGATAAGATCATATGCAGCAGTTTTTTCTCCGCTGATACCGCATATGCAGCCCTTATTGAGCGATATAGTTATCGGCACATCGTAGAGTATCCTTTCATCGTGAGCAAACTGCATCATGTCATAACGCAGGTCGTCCTTGAAGAAAGTGTCAGCATCTTCGGTGTACTTTACCTTTATTTGGGATTCTTTTTTTCCGGTACCTATTGCAGCACTGAGGAAATCCTCATCGTTGATACTTTTGCTCCACAGGAAACGGTCATGGTTTATTACTCTTGTCAGGCACTGCTCTGCGGTGAGCGATTTTTTGCATAGGTACTCTTTTTCGTTATCGAGCATTACATTCACAGCGGCTCTCAGGTCCATGATATAGTCCTGATATTCCTTTATACGCTGAGCTTCGTTTTTCTTCTGTACCTTTTTGCGGCGTTTTCTAAGGAGATTAGGCCACATCATAGATGAAAGCACCATGCTTCCTGCCATGATAAAAGAAGGTACTACATAGGATATATTTGTGCCACGGTAATATGCGGCAAGACCGGAGTAAGCGGATACGAGGACTGTAGCGGTGCTCATTGTCATTGCAGGTCCCATACTGAGTATAGCAGGCTGTTCGTCAAGCTTATGCATATGCTCAGGCGGAAGAAGCTTTATTTCAGGCAGCTCCGGAGCTTTTTCTCCGAGGTCGACAGTTCTGTAGAAATAGTCGTCATGACTTTCACTTTTCTTGACCGGACGTACAAATTTAGGGAATACAACTTTGCTCAGACCGCTTCCTTTTACGTTCTTATCGAAATCGATATTAGCGGCTATGAAGTCGGCACAGATTATGAATTTATATCCGACGATGAAAACTACATCACCGATATTAAGCTCATGTTCACCGTCTATTCTGCGGTTGTTTACATAAGTACCGTTTCTGCTCTGACGGTCGGTGACCTTCCATACTCCGTTTTCTTTGGATATAAGAGCATGATAACCGGATATGTATGTATCATCGAGGACTATATCGTTGTCGCTTTTCTTTCCGATACTGAATTTCTGGGAAGAAGGATTATTGAAGCATATTTTATTGAAGCGGTTTTTCTCATCTTTTATAGTCTCGACTATAAGGATACATCTTGTACCGGCAATATCTATAGTAAGCACATCGTCACTTGTCAGCTCAGCCTGCTGTACGAGCTCGGCATTATCGTCATCTGAATAGCGGTATATGCTGTATTCCGTACCGCCGGATATTATCCATTTATTGTCGATACCGTCGATATTTATATCTTCTGTCAGACTGCTTATGCCGTGATTGAGTTTATAGTGACCTTTTTTCTTATCGGGCAGAACAGTTGTATTTATAAATTCGTTCTGCAAAAAAGTAATAAGAAGCATTATCTCACTCCTTTACATTGAATTATACGAACATTAATTTTGTACGGTTGCAGATATTAAGTTCTTTAAGAGTCTTGTCCTGAGGAAGACTTTCACCCTTATCAAGGAAGCAGAGTATATTTACATCGCCCTTGCAGTAAAGACCTTTTGCAGCATCGGCAAAAAGGTCGCCGAGTATGTCCGCAGCATCGTGGACATACATATCTTCGGGAAGTCTTATATCATAGGTCTTTCCGTTTGCAGGAAGATAGACCTGAACGATTATTTTATTCATAAGAGCTCCTTTCACAAAAATAAATCTGTCAGCAGCGATAAGAACCTTACTTGTGAAGACAGGTTCTAAGCCTTTCGGATACGCCATGCTGACAGGTTCTTTACAGCTTATTTGCTTTTTGATACTTTGTTTTTCTTGCGTTCAAGCTTAGGATATTCACGCCACTTTATCTTGATGAGCAGTCCATAGAAGATGTGGTAATTGAAATTAACGAGCTCATCGTCGCTTAGTTTAGTGCCGTTTGAGTGGCAGTATTCCCACCTGAGGATGTCAGAAAGCTCATTCATATCTCTTTCAAACGGTTCGATAATGCGTCTTCCCACAGCTCTGTCGGTATTGACGACCTCGTCGTAGGAGGGAAGCTCCGGAGTACAGCTCAGCAGAGTTTTCACGCTGAGAGTATCGGCATTTTTCTTGAAATAGTTCATCTTCTTATGCTCGGAAATTTTTTTCAGGAAGTAATAGCTGTTAGGATTCTTTTTCAGATTTATCCTGAATAGTTTTTCCGGATAAGGCATCACCGGCATAGTCTTCATAATAATGAAGAATTCGTCGCTGAAGGTGAAGAAGATGATATTATTTTTTATCTTCACATTGGTACACAATCTGATGTCCTGCATACTCTGTTCTCTGTTTGAAGATTTCTGGAAGCTTACACGCATATTGAGGAGCGTTTTCAGGTCGGCATTGACCTGCTTTCGCATCTCTGTAGTATTTTTCAGCTCACAAAGTCTCATATACTCGTCGAGCGAAAGAGTTACTATCTGTTCTTTTGAGCCGAGTTCCGTGAATTTTATCATAAGTGCATCTGCGAGCCGGTGAGTAGTAGTTTTTAGTCCGTTTCCAAGACCGGCGAGATTTTCAAATGATATTTTCAGATTGTCTTTTTCTATGCAAACTTCATCTTCCGTACCGGAAGCCATCTTCTTTGTTATTTTCAAAGTTGAAAGTTTGTTCATAGCAGAGGACTGCTTCATGATACGAAAGGCATTTCTTGAAACCGAATTTACCTGTAGATTAGTTTCAAGAACTTGTCCGATGGTCGATGAAGTTCCGTCGATACCTTTTGTGTATCCCATCATGTCCTCCTATCAGGCAGGAGAAGCTTTACAAGGTCATTTACAGAAGTACGGAATATTCTAATATCGTCGAGCTTTTCTCTGACTTTTTTTACAGCTTCTTCCGTTATCCTTATTTCATTCAGGTCGATAGGCATGAACACTTTTTTCAGTATTCTTTTTTTATTTTCGTATTCTTCACCTTCACCGGCGATCTCGTTTTCCATATCAGCACGCTGAGCATTGAATTCTTCGATCTGTTTAATGATCTCGCCGGTATCGGTACAGAAGACCGTGAACTCAGGTATATCTATTCTTTCTGCGATAAGCTCGAACAGCTTATTATAGGCATTCTGATACTCCAGACCTTTAAGCATGAGGTCGTTGCGGAAATAAGCTATTTTATTTTCCATAGTTTCCGAATGTTCAAGGCTCATCATTTCCTGGAAGCAGTCTATTTCCGGTTCGATGAAGTGGTCGTCAGCATCAAGGCACTTAGGACGGCACGGGAAGCTGTCCGCAACGACAGCCACTCCCCTTAGTCTTGCGAGTTCACCGGGATTTTTCATTTCGCTGAACTGTGAATTAGTCATTATCATAGGCAGAAGCTCTATCATACGTCTTGCGTGTTCTACCTGCTGTGCCTGAGTCATATACATCAGCAGACGGCAGAAGCCGTTCTGTGCCTGCTGATTGTAAGCATATGACATAGCCTGAGCATATTTTATAAAATTTTGCAGCTGCACATAGCATTCAAGGATATCTGCCTCCTCATAGGTATCTATCCTATCTATGAGCACATCCAGTTCTTCCTGAGTTACAGGGGTAAATTCCTTGTACTGATCGGCTCCGGACTGTACGG
>OCTX012248269.1_pt1 | contig 18456 bp, 16 predicted proteins | sample 1539691 | NCBI WGS metagenome assembly OCTX01 (sample SAMN02144231, study PRJEB22623) | gut metagenome | biome: sheep rumen | host: Ovis aries | place: New Zealand | reverse complement strand
GTCGAAGAGAAAGTCAAGGTATCACGCCAGATTGACATCGCATAAGTTGAAAGTTTTTTGGGTTGGTTTAATTCAGAGCGGATGTGTCCCCAATGCGACACATCCGCTCTTTGTGGATATGGTGGTAGTTCGGGATGGTTAGTTGCTACTTTTTCTTCTTTTTTTGCTGAGTTTTCTTAGCAGCAGCCTCTTTAGCTTCCTTTTCAGCGTCAGCTGCTGGGGTAATGTTGTCTAACATTTTCGACAAATCTTCTCGCCCCTTGCGGAAATTCTCGCGCGATTTGATGATCTCCAAATTTTTCGCAGCGTTTTTATGCCCCTGTCGTGCAGCCTTCTCCAACCATTCTATGGCCTTGGAGGTGTTCTGTTCTACCCCCTCGCCATTATAATAATTGTTTCCAGTGTTAAACTGAGAATCAGCATCTCCCTGTTTTGCGGCTTTCTCCCACCAGTAGAATGCTTTCTTGTCATCCTTCAGTGTATCGACGCCTGCGTCGTAGTAGGTACCCAAATTGATTTGAGAAGATACAACGCCCTGTTCGCCTGCCTTCCTCCACCAGTATGCGGCCTTTACCATATCCCTGTTTTCACCGTCGCTCATAGCATAGAGACAGCCTAAGTTATACTGCGCATCCTTATTTCCTTGTTCTGCAGATTTTTCATACCAATAGGCAGCCTTCTTTATGTCGCGTACCACGCCTTCGCCTGAATGATACTTGACCATTGAGGCCTTTGAGAACAGCCACGAAGCTACAGCATTACAGATGCCGCGCATCACGGAAGAAGGAGTGGCAGCTATAGTCAAGATTGTAGCACCTGCAACTGTAACTGAGGTACAGGGCAATGTGGCGACCGATGACACCGGCATACGCTTGTTACCAGTAGACAATGAGATGTGGGTGTGGATGTTTCCTGGCAGCAGTCAGATGAAGGTGGTGCTTGAGGACGGACGTACGGCAGATGTTGATTTCTCTCGATTCGGAGTAGGAAAGTTAGTGGCGCGAAATACCTATTATCTGGTTATTACAGACAGCAAGACAACCTCAGGAGGCATGGGGCAATTGCAGTTTGAAAATACGTCTAATGGTACAATATTCATTGACGGAAAAGAGATAGGACAGGTCTGTAAGACACAGAACTACCATACTGTCTACATGTTGCACAACAATATCGTCAGCGGTTGTCACACATTGTTGTTGCGCGACAAAGAACGAACTACTGTCACTCGTCGCATATTGGTACGAAAGAATTCTGACCCGCTTGAGCATCGACTTCAAAAAAAGAGGTGCACAGATACGGCTTTCAGAAAATCCTTTTGCCAAGAAAATGATTGCTGGTATTAAACAGTCAGTCCCCATTACTGCCCGCCGCTGTGTAATTAACGATGTGCGTCCTGAAAGGCTTTATTTATCGGGTGATATACAGAATGGTACTCGCGATGATATCATTTATGACGGAGTAGCGTCATCGGGCTTTGATTTTAACACACTCCGAGAAGACAAAGAACAACTCAAGGAGGAACTTCGCTCCATTGTACTTCCTGTAAGTAAAGATCGTATAGGTTTATATCAAATTGCAGTGACCACAAAGTCGAATGTGAAGGTCTACATTTATGAAGATCCCAACAAATTTCCATCGGATCTCTTCGAAATGACCTACTCAACAGATGAGATTCTACAGGCTCTTGAACAGAGTATGAAAATGCCGTAGCCATCTTTCACGACTATCCGCTGACATCCTGTTTTTATCTTTATTTTCCTGACACCTCGTTCAACAGCATTATCAAAATGTTGTGGTAATATGTGTAGTTATCAAAACGTACAATCGTAGAATTATTTGGTTCGACATGGAAAAACGCTATGTTCGTCATATAGGTAAGCATCTTCAACATGGATGTCTCAAAAAACTTGGAAATTAGTGATAATCTGTGTAATTTTGCCATGTGAAACAAATAAAAATAGAGATTATGGATACAAAGATTTTCAAGTTTGCGTATGGTGGCTCAAAGCCGAAAGTTAGCAGAAAATGTATGATGACCAGTATTCTATTTTTTCTGCTTTGTATGTTAGCTACTTCAGTAAATGCTCAGGGTAATTATAAACTGAGTAGATTCTTTTCAGAGGGTTATGTTGAGAACTTATTCCGCTATGCTCATGAAAATGCAGGAATGTTTAACGGAATTGATGTTGAAGATGTAACTAAGAATCATGTGACAATTAGAGTCTCTTTTGAACCCAATTTTATTGGTTCTACTTATGTATGTACAGTTCATGTATACTTGGATAGCAAAGGACGATTTATTCATGTGGATAATCATTGCGATTCTCCGTCTAGAGTAATATGGTCATGTTTTGACATGGCTACAGCCGATCTGAAAAGAAAATGTGAAAGAAACAGCCATAATAGGGAAGCAATAAGGTTTATGGAGCAGTATTATGGGAAGAGCTTCCGACAGTTTGATGGTCACGAAGCCATGTGTACTTTGTTGAATATTGCTTGGTTTAATTATTGAGTTAAGATAAGATCATTATGAAAAAGATATTGCTTTTCTTCATTGTTGCATGTAGCATATTATTGATGGTGTGCGGAAAGAGTGCATGTGTTAATAGATCGGGCTTATCTGAATTACAGGCGTTTTGGGGATCTTCAGGTATAGAATCGATGGAGATGGATGAATCATTCTATGAGGCATTGCTTGATTCGTTCTGCTGTGCATATTATGATAGGAAATTACCAGGTCTTTATATCGATGAAAGTGTATGTGTCACGGACGTTTCTAGAAAGGATACACACACAGTAGAGGTTCGTGGTATGCATTCCTTCAAAGGTCGGGATTTCCTTATATATCAACAACAATATGATAATCGTGGCTTTGTGGCTACAGTGATATATAATGGTAATGGCGAGTATCTGATTAATTTTGGTCGTCGTTTAGAGCTGCCTTGGCCGATGAGATCAGGTGCCTGGACGTATTCGGGTGAACTGCCTTTGATCTACAAATGTGTTCAGCTTCATAATTTATCAATGAAAAAGTATATTGGACTATGAGATGTTTTAACTTACTTGTTGTTTTAGCCCTAGGTGTCATTCTTATATCATCATGTGATACCAGTTTTAGTAGAAAGTACAAATCTACGGGTTTGGCACTTGGTGGCGGTGGAGCGAAGGCTGCTGCAGAGATTGGTGCTCTTGAGGAATTAGAAGAAATAGGTGTCCATATCGACTATATTGCTGGTACCAGCATGGGTGCTGTGGTAGGAGGCCTTTATGCTGCGGGTTATTCTGCAAAAGAATTGCGGAAAATGTGGCTGAAGGAAGGTTGGCTGCGTCTCTTTGATAAAAATAAGGTATACACATTGAACGATAACAATCGTACCTTTTTCGGTGTTATTAATGGTGACGAGTTCGAACGTCGGTTACGCAAGGCTCTTGCTGCAAAAGGTTGTCGTACGTTTTCCGATCTTCGTATTCCCTTTGTATGTGTTGCAACACGTATTATTGATAATAAAAGGATCAAAGAGGTACATCTCGGAGGAAAGAATATGGATCTGGCATGTGCTATTCGCGCATCCATGACATATCCATTCCCTTTAGTAGGTTATCGCCCAATCAAATATAAGGGAATGACCCTTGTGGATGGTGGTATGATGAATAACCTCCCTATTGATGTGGTTGTTGAAATGGGGGCTGATAGAGTGATTGCTGTTGACCTTGACATGAAAGACTATGATGACAACGATGGTTCAGTGTTGATGAATAGTTTGTTGGCTTTAAATGATAAAATAAACTATGTTGTGAACATGACGAATTCAAGGTGGTTGGTAGAGTGGTTTGCTGACCGTCCGGATATCAATAAGTGCAACCGCAATCGCAGATATCGGGGCATGATTCACATTCGCCCAGATCTTGATATGTTTAGTATTTTGAGCTTCTCCGTTAAGGATGCCCAGACAATGATGTTCTTTGGCAAGGAATGGACAAAGAAAGAACAACTCAAATTGAAAAAATAAAAATTAAAGAGGAGTATACTAATAATCCCATTATTTTTCAAATTATGTGTGGGAAATATTGTTTTTTTTAGTGAATTATCTTGGTTTTCACATTTTTTTTATAACTTTACAGCCGAATAACAATTAAAAGGCCATATACAATGAAAGAAGAAACCAAAAAGAAAGCTGTTCTCACAGGTGTGGGACTTTCCTGTGGAAGTATTTCGGCAGCAACGACTACCGCAGTCCTCAACAAAGAAAGCAATGAGGTTGTTGAACCTATACCAATGCCAACTCCTGCTCCAGAGCCTGCACCGAGTCCTGCTCCAGAGCCTGCACCGAGTCCTGTTCCAGAGCCTGCACCGAGTCCTGTTCCAGAGCCAACTCCAGAATCTGCTCCTGTTCTAGAACCAGTTCCAACTCCACTACCTGATGAGCCCGTCATAGTCGAACCAGAACCTATTGACGACATGTATATGCCACCAGTCGATCCTGATACTGATATTTATCCTGATCCTGTAATAATTGACAATGATGATATCGAATTAATTGACGCCATGTATGGTGGTCCGACAGATGATGATTTTGATGAAGACCCCTATATCGATGAAGAAACTTCTGATCTTGATGAAGAAGAGATTGATCAGGACGATGACCTCATGGCTGACAATGAAGGCTTTTGTGACGAATAAGCGGTTCTCTTGACACTTATGGATGAAGGTCAGTTAAGTTTGCTTGAAAAGACGAGGCTCGACAGGAATTGGTTAAAGCTGAGCCATCCTCTGAGAACACTTTTTTGGGAGTGTACACTCAGATGTAACCTTGCTTGTCGTCATTGCGGCAGCAGTTGTTTGCCCGTAGCACGACAGCGTGACATGCCGCTTGAAGATTTTTTGCCTGTACTCGACGAAATAGCGCGTCATATTAATCCTAAGCGTGTAATGGTTTTCACCGTTGGGGGAGAACCTTTGGTAAGGCCTGATTTGATAGATTGTGGCAAGGCCATTACTAAAAGAGGTTTTTCTTGGGGGTTCGTCACTAATGGTATGCTATTGGACTATGCTATGCTCAAGAAACTGATAGATGCAAAACTACGTTCCATTGCTGTCAGTATTGATGGGTTGGAAGATGACCATAACTGGATGCGCGGTCATCATCAGAGTTTCAAACGGGCTGTGAGGGCGGTTAAACTCTTGATGATGACCCGGAATGTTTGCTGGGATGTCATCACTTGCGTCAATAAACGAAATTTACCCCGACTGACTCAATTGAGAGATTTCTTCATCAGTATCGGCCTTAAGCGCTGGCGCATCTTTACAGTCTTTCCTGCTGGGCGTGCCAAAGGAAATGATGATATGCAACTGTCGCCTGAAGAATACCGTTGGTTAATGGAATTCATTATACAGACCAAGCAGGATGGGCACATTAATGTGAACTATTGTTGTGAAGGTTTTTTAGGCGACTATGAGGGTAGGGTGAGGAATCATGCTTTCCGTTGTGATGCAGGTCTCATGACAGCCTCTATTTTGGCAGACGGTAGCATCTCTGGCTGTCTCAGTATCCGAAGTAAATATGATCAAGGCAATATCTATCGCGATAACTTCTGGAATGTGTGGGAGAATCGTTTTGAGGTATACCGCAACCGTGAATGGATGCACACAGGTAAGTGCCAGGATTGTCATTTTTGGGCATACTGTGAAGGCAATGGCATGCATCTCCGGGATGATAATGGAGAATTGCTGTTATGCAATCTCCTTCGGTTAGAGAATAATGAATAACTATATTACTTGAAAAGGTGTAGAAGATGAAAAGATAATAGAATAAAATGTATGTTATGATGAGACGAGTATTATTTGTTTTGATATGCTGTTGGATTTTAATAGTAGAGACCTCTGCTCAGAATTTGACCGTCAAAGAGATGCAGGCTACCAACGATTTGTCGGCCAGTCAATATCGTAGGTTAGATGGAAACGGCAGCCCTTGTGCACTGATAAAGGTACAGTTAGCTACGGACGGAACAACATTTGAAGGCAACCTTGTCGGTTCAGCTGACTATAAAGCTGGTGAATATTGGGTCTATATGCCAAAAGGGGCGCAGGAACTAATGGTGAAACACCCCAAATATAATTTGTTGCAAGTGAGTTTTGCAGATTATGGTTTGGCAGACGGACTGGAGTCGTTAGTTACATATACACTTACAATTGTACTTCCAGTTGTAGAGAAGGCATTACAGAAGCAGACACTGACCGTAAACTATACTCCAAAGCAGGCAACGGTTTATATAGATTCTAAACCTTATCATGCAAATGGTTATCTGAAACTGGAATTACCTATAGGTTCTCACAACTACTTGATAGAGGCTGGAGGCTTTGAAACTATTGAAGGTTCGGTGAACCTGACAGCCAAGGCTCCGCGTACTCTGACAGAGAATCTATCGCCTGCATGGCAGGATGTTGAGACTGATTCAGGTAATGGAACTCTGGTGGAGATGACGCCAAGTCTGATGAATCAGATGGGGGATGACTATTGCTGGGGACGCAATGGAAAGACGCAGAATTATGTAGAGGCAGTGAAATGGTATTATAAAGCTGCGGGTTATGGACATGGACGAGCTCAGTATAATCTCGGGGATATGTACTATTTCGGTCATGGTGTTACTCGAGATGAATATGAAGCAAATAAATGGTTTCGCAAGGCTTTGGAAACATCTAAAAGATTGGCTGATTTGGGCGATGTCGAAGGACAATACAATATGGGGCTGATGTGTCGTAAGGGTCATGGTGTGGAGTTGGATTATGTTAAGGCTGCAGAGTGGTATACAATGTCTGCCAACCAGAACTATGCCCCTGCGCAATACGATCTGGCATTGGCTTATGAATATGGTTGGGGATTGGTACAGGATAAAGAGCAGGCCAAACGTCTGTATAAACTTGCTGCAGACCAAGGTTACGAAAAAGCCAGCAATGCCCTGAAACGCCTGGAAGGAAAGTTGACAGGCTGTGTTGTTGTTAATACTGAAGGAGTTGAAGCATATAATAGAGGAAAAGACTATTATGGAGGGCTCCACGGTAAACCAAAGAATTATGCTGAAGCAGCGAAATGCTTCCGGGAATCAGGAGAGAATGGCTATGGTCGTGCAATGCTTGACCTTGGTGGTATGTACGGTTGGGGAGTTGGGGTTAGTCGTGACAAAGAAGAGGAAGCCAGATGCTATATTAAGGCATTCGAGTTGTGTAGTAAAGCTGCAGAACAAGGTGATAATGATAGTATGTGCTGTTTAGGTGAATTATATAAGGACGGGAAAGGTGTGGACTCAGACAAAGATAAAGCTTTCCTATGGTTCGTGCGAGCTGCTGAGCAAGGAGACCCTCGGGGACAGTCGTGGGTGGGTTGGTGTTATGAACATGGCAATGGAACATACACTGATTATGCAGAAGCATTCCAATGGTACAATAAGTCAGCAGTTCAAGGAGATGTCAATGGACAATATGGCCTTGGAGTTGCCTATATGAACGGACATGGTGTGCTGCAAGATTTGGATAAGGCCAGAACTTGGCTGTTAAAAGCAGCTAATCAAGGTGATTCCATCGCAAAAGCAATATTGAGAAAAATGTAGAAGAATATGAAGCAAAGACTATTAATTATCTTTCTTTTTGCAAGCCTGACAACTGTTCAGGCTCAAGAACTTAGTGTGAAACAAATGAGTGTGTCAGATGAGTTACTAGCCAGTCAATATCCTAGAAAAGACCTCAATGGATATGTTTGTGCTTTGGTTAAAGTTGAATTGACTGCTATAGGTGCGACCTTTGAGGGTAACGTTATTCCGCCTGTGGAACAAAAGGCTGGTGAGTATTGGGTCTATCTGACTCCGGGATCACGTGAGGTACGCATTAAACTTCCCAATTATCTTCCATTGCATGTCACATTTATTGACTATGGCATAAAAGGTGTACAGTCGGGAACTACTTACAATTTGACTCTCTCCGTGCCAAAATCAGGAGAACTGCCCAAGCAGAAACTCATTATTAATTATTCGCCTGCTACTGCTATGGTTACTATTGACTCCAAGACTTACCAGGGTAATGGCCGCTTGGAACTCGAGTTGCCTATAGGTACCCATACTTATCAGATAGCAGCGATGGGTTATGAAGCCGTATTTGGCTCAGTGAAACTAACGGCTAACACCCCCCGAACCCTTAGCGAAACGTTGGTTGCATCAGAAGTAGCACCAGATGATAATGCTGATGTTGCAAAAGAAACCGAGGGACTGAGTCCAAGGCAAATATGTCATCTAGCAGAGGACTACTATAGGAGCTACAATGGAAAGGAGAAAGATTTATCGCGAGCCTTCAGGCTGTATCATATTGCAGCAGAGCAAGGCGATGGTGTTGCTCAGTACAGTCTTGGGCATTTCTATTCTTGGGGAATAATTGTGCAAAAAGATAAAGATGAGGGGCAGAAGTGGATTGCTAAAGCTCTGGAGTCTATTCGTAATGCATCTAAAAGAGGTGACGCTGAGGCAACATATTACTTGGCCAATATGTACGACACCGGTACTGGTATGGAAGAAAGAGATTTCAAGGAGGCATGGAAGCTCTATCTAAAGTCTGCCAAAGCTGGTTACCATGAAGCACAATTCCATGTCGGAATGGCTTATTATGTTGGTTCTCCTGTATTTAAAGAACATGATGTCGCTTTTAAGTGGTTTATGAAAGCTGCTAAACAGGGTAAAATGCAAGCCCAATATCAAGTAGGAAGAATGCTTGAGCTTGGTCAAGGTACGGCTCGTAATCTTGAAGAAGCCCGTTATTGGTACGAGAAGGCTGCAGCACAGGGTGATACAGATTCTGCACGCCGTCTTCAATCACTTGGCCAATAGCCTTCCTATATCTACTTATTTTTCAAAAAATCTTTGCACCAATGGGCTTTGTATGAAATTTTTTCTGTGTGGTGATAAAAGGACTAAAGAATGTTAATACCTTCCGAATGCATAATAAAACCTGTACTTTTGCAGCAAAACCGGTAAATATGCTGCTCAAAGATTTCTTTTCCAGATTCCCCGATGAGGAGAGTTGTGTTTCCTACTTCAAGGAGATACGCCAATCTGTTGGTGTCACTTGCCCCAAGTGCGGTGGCACGGTCCATACCTGGCTAAACGGTCGTGGAGAGTTCCAATGCAAGAAGTGCGGATGTAGGATTTCCCTTACCAAAGGCACCGTTATGGAAAGCAGTAGACTTTCTATGTATGCATGGTTCTTCACAGCACATTTGATGACCTCGTTCAAGCAGGTACTCTCCGCGAAGGAGATTCAGCATCAACTGGAAATGAAAGAATCCCCTCCAGCTTATGATGATGAAGCTTCGGGACATTATGGGCAAGCGCGATGCTATGTACAAACTGTCTGACCAGATAGAACTCGACGTGTCTTATTTCCCGACAACCATTTTTGCAGAAAGTGGAGTAGAGAAGGTTTTGGATACCAAGAAAACGACCGTCCTTGTGATTGCCGAGAGCAAGGCTGTGGATGAGATATTGTCTGAATACTTGTCGAACATTGCTGATAACGAGTCCATTAACAAGGCTTCTCGCCTTATAAAGAAAGCTGAAAAGCAGAGCGTGAAGAAGGCTGTACATTATATAAAGATGTTTGCTGTCCCGAACCAGCAGTTTGAGACCATCAAGCCATTTGTCGTGGCAAGTATTGATAAAGACACCAAGGCTGTCACGGATGGAGGGAAGAGCCTTTTCCGTTTGAAGGAGCTGCTCAAGACGCATGAGGCACATCAGGAAACTGATGGTGGAACGCATGAAGTCGTGGTCAATGTACTTCCTTGGGTGCATATCGTTACTGGAGAATGCCGGAGTGGAATTGAAGCCATACATAAAGAGGTTGATGAGCGGTTTCTACAACTCTATCTTAATGAGTACTGCTGGAAGTTTAATCGCAGGTTCTTTCGTGACAGCAAAGATCCAAAGTATGATCTATTCGATCATCTGATAAAGACAGCTGCAACTTATACTTCTGACATCAAATGGAGGGACTATGCTTGGGGCGGGAAGGTTGTTAACACTCTTTAGTCCTTTTATCACCACACAGAAAATAATCCTTATCTTTGCCGAAAAATCAGCTGTGTTATGAAATATCCTATTGCTATACAAGACTTCAAGACCGTCCGTGAGAATGATTACTTCTACGCAGACCCGCTACTATTCGCTTAATGCCAAGCCGCTTGCCAGAGCACTGGGGGTGTTGGGGAGGAAGTGGTGGCCGGGGACCCGTACGAGCTTAACTTAAATATGCATCACTACAAATTTCTTAATCGTTACCAAGAATATTGCATCTTCAGATTTTTAATTCTTCGCTTACAGTCATCATCACCCATATCTGCACCTTTCTGATACCAAATAATGGCCTGTCTCATATTTCTTTCAACACCTACACCATCTTCATAAAATAATCCAAGCATTTTTATGGATTCAATCCAATTATTATAAGCGGCTTTCTCACACCATTTAAAAGCTTCAATAAAGTTATGATTAGTTCCAATCCCCTTATAATAGCAATAAGCTGCGTTATGTTGCCCTGGAGGATTTCCACCTTCTGCAGCTTTCAAAGAGTAATAGAATCCCTTTTGCACATCCTTCTCTGTTCCTATTCCCAATAAGTAGCAAGCCCCAAGAAGACCGATGGAATTTGTCTGATTCTGATTTGCTGCTTTCAGAATCCATTGGAACCCCGCATTTTCGTCTTGTTCAAATCCGTCTTCTCCTTTAAGCAAATTCTCACCTAAAAAGTCTTGCGCGTTAGCATCGCCTTTTTCGGCAGCTTTTTCAATAAGCATCCTTCCCTGTTTAGTATCCTTTCCTATACCTTTGCCATAGTACAATTTCCATCCATAGTTAAACAAACCACGGGGAGACTCCTTTGCAGCTGCTTTTGCATACCATTCAACTGCTTTTGTTATATCCTTGTTTACACCTAAGCCATTTTCATAACAATTGGCTAAGTTGCACATAGCCTGTAAACTCCCTTTTTCTGCAGCTTTGGAAAACCATTCAAAAGCTTTTGATATGTTTTTTTGTATCCCTGTCCCATATTGATAGCATGTACCGATACTATTCATAGCAGGAGAATTTCCCTCATTGGCTGCTTTTTCATAAAGGAAACTTGCTTGCTCAAGACTTTTATCAATTCCTAAACCATATTCATAACAGTATCCAAGAAGATAGGTAGCATGAGCATTCCCTAAATCAGATGCTTCCTGAAATAGTTGAGCAGCCTTTTTAAGGTCTTTTTCTACCCCTTTACCATCAAAATATTTTTTACCTTCTTCTAATTTTGATTTTGCCAATACAGGATCGTTTGCCATTTTTCCTGTAGAATGAAGAGCGTCAGCTTTTTCTGAGAGTCTCAAAATGTATGTTTTCTGGCTTTCAACTTTGTTTATGCCATAATCTGGGAATGAAACCGAAAGTGAAAGGTGCTTATTGAAATGCAGGTCGATTCGATTAGTACCATCTGTTAAGTAAATCCACGTATAACTTCCTTTTCTCTGAATGTCTCCGATGATATTCCCGTCAACTTTAACTATGGAATCTGCAGCGAGGACCTTTACAATAGCACAAATTTGTCCACTAAGGTCTATACGTTTGTTTGTAACAGCCGATTGATCATTATCAGCTTTAGCAAAATTCTTAACTGTGTATTCCTGGCTGCTCACTATCAGAGAATTGCCAAGGAATGCAATAATTGAAAAGTATTTACAAAGATTATTCATAACAATTATATTGATTGGCTTTAATTCAAATCAGGATCCATTAGTCTTGCATAAGCTTTGTCTTCTCCTTGGCTATATGATTTTTCATACCACTTTCGCGCCATTTTTTTGTCTTTCTTCACGCCAATTCCTTTTTGGTACAAAAAACCTAGCTGAAAAGAGGCATATGAACTCCCAAGCTGAGAAGCTTTTTCATACCATTTGATACCTTGCTCTGTATTTTTTACAATACCAGGATAATCAAAGTAATCGATTCCTGTAAGGAGGTCACCGACCATTTCCATCGCCTCGGTGTGCCCTAGGTCTGCAGCCTTCAATGCCCATTTGAGCCCCTTTGAGTTATAGTCTTCACAATTATCATCTGTTGAGTTGTTGGAATATGCTAGAGCGAGATTATATGATGCAGAACCATCTCCTTGTTCTGCAGCTTTTTCCCACCATACTAAAGCTTTTTCAAAGCTAGAGGGATTATGTGTAAAATTCTTGTATGTATCCATGTGTAGTGATCCCATCATTACTTGAGCCTCCAAGTATCCTTGTTCCGCTGACTTCAAAAACCATTCGTAAGCCTTTGCGTAGTCCTTTTCCTTGCCGCAACGTCCTAACCGGTAATCCTTTGCTAATTCGAATTGGGCGATGGCGTCTGTTGGATTGTCTGGGTCTGAGATGCCGGATTTGTCAATCAATGTTAGCACATATGTAGAAAGCCTATTCAATTGCACAAGACCATAATCTGGCATATGGATACTGATAGGGTCGTGCTCTTCAAAAAGTAATGTTAACTTCTTTACACCATGAGGGACATATACCCATGTCGTGGCACCATAGCGTTGAGGATCACCAAACGTTTCAGTTCCTTCAACGGCCACAATCTTATCGATTACTTTAACCTTCAATAAAGCACAAGGCTCGTTTTGTGAATCCATCCGACGATAAGTACTAGCAGAAATATCACTTATATCTTGTGCCAGATCCCTCACAATCAGTTCTTGTCCAAACGCTCCATTTAGAAAAAGAGACTGTAATATGCATATTAGAAATGTGAAGTTTACTCTCATCATTTGTTCAAGTTGAAATTATTATATGCAAAGATACAAATAATTGAAACAAAGACCTAATTGAAGAACATTCATTTAACAAACTTTTAGAAAAAGGCCTAGTCCTTATAAAAAACTGTTTATTTATGCGCCCAAATCTCCAAAGACTGACTGGTTAACGCATGTTGTCCATAATGCTATATAGATATATTAGGAATGCTCTTGATTAACCATATAATCATGTTCTGAGTGAAAAATAAACAAAAAATCGGTTGCATATATCAATTTTTATTTTTATTTTTGCACTCGATAATAATTTAGGAGTATTTTACTCTAAATGAGGGTAAGATGTTTTTATACACATAATAATGATTAGCAATGATGCGGATAAAATTCTTCATTCTGATATTAGCGCTAGTATCTCAGTTCCAAGTTCAGGCTCAGGAACTGAACGTTAAGTCAATGACAGCCTCGCCGATGGACTTGTCGGCGAGCCAGTATGAGCGTAGTGACCTGGCCGGGCAGCCGTGCGGCCTGGTGAAGGTGCAGCTGGCAACGACTGGTGCGCAGTTCGAGGGCAATGTGATCGGGCAGGTGGAGTACAAGACGGGTGAGTACTGGGTCTATATGAGCGAGGGCTCGTACATGCTGAGCGTGAAGCATCCGAGTTTTGTGCCGCTGAGTGTGAACTTCCGCGACTATGGCATCTCTGAGGTTCAGGGCAAGGCGACGTATAGACTGACGCTGCTGATGCCACAAACAGGTGGCATGGATGTTGATGACGGTATGCGCTACGTGCTGCTGTCGGTCGAGCCTTCCAATGCCACAGTGTATATAGATGAGCAGGCCCAGGTGGTGCAGAACGGCACGGTCAGCGTACTGCTTCCAATGGGTGAGCACCGCTATCGTGTGGAGTCGCCTGCCTACGAGTCCCAGAGTCGCTCCTTCTCCCTGGGCAGCGAGAAACTGTCGCTCTCGGTGAAGCTGACTTCGGTCATGGCCTCCCTGAGTATTGGCACCACTACGCCGGGTACCCAGATCTACGTGAACGACCAGCTGAAGGGCACCTCGTCGTGGAGCGGCTCCCTCTCTGCCGGCACGTATCGGGTGGAGGGCCGCCTTCAGGGCTACCGCAATCACCGCCAGAACGTCACCCTGTCGCAGCGTGACCGCCAGGAGCTGACGATTCCAGCGCTTCAGGCCATCACGGGTTCGCTCAACGTGAACTATCAGCCGGTGAATGCCGAGGTTTGGATCGACGGGAAGAAAGCAGGCACGAGTCCCGATGTGTTCCGCAAGCTATTGGTGGGCGGTCATGAGGTTGAGATTCGTAAGGACGGCTATGCTTCGAAGAAGGAGCGCGTGACCATCGCCGAGGGTCAGACTTACGCTTTGAGCGGCTCCCTGGAGCCATCGTCTGCTTCTCAGGCAACAGCTTCCGTTTCCTCTTCGCCAGGTTCAGCGATTGAGACGATCACGGTGAACGGTGTGTCTTTTAATATGGTTCGCGTTGATGGCGGTACGTTCCAGATGGGTGCGACGAGTGAGCAACAGAATCCTAATAGTGACGAGAAGCCCGTTCATCGTGTGACGCTATCTGATTACTATATTGGTGAGACGGAAGTGACTCAGGGCTTATGGGAGGCCGTGATGGGGAGTAATCCGTCGAAATTCAAAGGAAGTAATTTGCCTGTGGAGCGTGTTAGTTGGGATGACAGCCAGGCGTTCATCCGGAAGCTGAACCAGTTGACTGGTCGTAGATTTCGCCTTCCGACCGAGGCCGAGTGGGAGTATGCCGCCCGTGGCGGCAATAGGAGCCGTGGCTACCAGTATAGCGGAAGCAATAAACGTAAAGATGTTGCTTGGTATGATGGTAATAGCAAAGACAAGACTCATGACGTAAAGATGAAACAGTCCAATGAGCTGGGCTTGTATGACATGAGTGGTAACGTATGGGAATGGTGTCAGGACTGGTATGGAGGTTATTCTTCATCAGCTCAGACTAATCCGACGGGGCCTTTGGGCTTACTACGCGTGAACCGTGGTGGCAGTTGGTTCGGCTACGCCAGGCACTGCCGTGTGTCGCTCCGGCACAGCGACACGCCGGGCCTCCGGTCCGACTTCCTCGGGCTCCGCCTCGCCCTATAGTTCTTCCTTAAAAAGAGAAAAGAAAAAAAGCAAAAAAAGAAATATCCCTGCAAAAGTTTTGCCGTTTCGGCTGAAAATGTTATCTTTGCGGAAAAATTATGAAAAAGGATTATCTGCTTATGTTTATGCTGGCCTTGTTGCCAATGATGACCATGCAGGCCCAAAATTTGACGGTAAAATCGATACTGATTGATGCGACAGACATCACAGCGAGTACGCAACGACGGTTGGGGCCTAATGGTAATCCGTGCGCCTTGTTGAAGATACACATGGTGGACAGCATTATTGGCGTGGACGGTAAAGTGGCTGTTGGCAACATTCAGCGTGTAGGCACCACGACGTGGATTTATGTTCCAGACGGAACTTTTGGCCTCTCACTGAATACAGCGCAAAACGGGATGCTCGACATCAACTTTGAGGACTACGGCTATGATCAGTTGAAAGCCTTAACCACCTATGTAGTGACCGTTGTGGACAAGCGACAACTGATTATTGACGAGAAAGACAACCCTACCGATGCAAAGAAGCAGTATGAGTTGGCCTTAGACTATGAACTTTCACGTAACGGACGGCCCAAGAGCAACCTGCTCACCAAGCGCTGGATGACGGCTGCAGCCGAACAGGGACTGCCAGAGGCCATGCTTGGACTGGGACGCTACTACGTGTGTGAGGAACACGACACCATCGCTGCCATCCGTTGGATGGAACAGGCTGCCGAGAAGGAATTGGTGGAGGCGCAATACTGTGCGGCCGACCTCATCCTACGATATAGTGTGAACGACTCGCTGCTCAAACAGAGAGCCTTGCCACTGATGGAACGTGCAGCCAGACAAGGATATACACCTGCCATGGAGGAATTGGCCGACATTTATCAGGTAGGCAAGTTTTCCATACCATGGGATGATGCGAAAGCCATTTACTGGTTGGAACAACTCTCGGCAAGTGGTGACGCTGAAGCCGACTATCAGATAGGTTGGCTCTATTCGCGAAGTTTGAACTTAAAACTTCGCGATCAGTCAAAGGCCAAAAAGTGGTACCGCTCTGCTGCCAAGAAAGGTATTAAGAAAGCAGAGCGTCGGTTAGAGGAGTTGAAACATTGGAATACCATGCTAATTTTATAATTCGATTATGGAGTACGTAAGAATCATTCTCATCAGTGTTTTGACCGCACTGTCGGTCGGCATTGCTGATGCGCAAACGTATCAGGTAACATCATTCCAATTGGCGGCTGACGACCGAACAGCCCAAGACAACCAAGTGAAGGACTTGAATGGCAATGCCTGTGCGCTGGTGAAGTTACTGGCCAACGACAAGGTCGTGAGAGTGGAGGGTAATATCATCGGACAGCCTCAGCGTAAGGGCAGTTACACATGGCTGTTCCTGACCGATGGCACGCGCCGCATCGACCTGCATTTCAGCAAGCATCTCTCGCTGTCGGTCAACTTCGAAGACTATGGACCTGCCTTTGTGAAGGGAGGCAGCACCTACGTGCTCTCACTGGACGAGAAGGACGGCAGCAAGATAGTAGAACGGAAAGACACGCTGGATGCAGAGACCCAGTACCAATTGGCCAAGGACTATATGCAAGGCCGTAATGGGCAGACGCTTAACTATCAAAAGGCCATATACTGGTTGGAGAAGTCGGCTACACAGCAGAATAGCAAGGCGGTAAATGCGCTTGGCGTGTTTTACCAGCGTGGGCAGGGCGTCACTCAAGACCATCAAAAGGCCAACGAACTCTTCCTGCGTGGCATGGAATTGGGATCGGCCAAGGCATTTACAAACATGGGAGACCAGTATAAATACGGGCGGGGTGTAGCCCGCGACTATCAGAAAGCAGCAGAATGCTATCAGAAGGGGGCGGAACTCGGCGATCCACCCGCCATGGGCAATCTGGGTTGGTGCTACCAATACGGCTATGGTGTGGAAAGGAACACGGACACTGCCATGAAATGGTATGAGAAAGGCGCTGAAAATGGCAACAGTTTTTCGCATTATAAACTAGGCAACTACTATCTGGGTCTAAATACACCTCTGAATGACAAGAAAGCCTTCGAGCATTTCCAGATGGCAGCCAAGGGTGGTAATGTGGATGCCATGACCAATTTGGCATGGTGCTATGAGCACGGAAGGGGCACTGTGCAAAATTATGACAACTGCATACAATGGTATAACACCGCTATTGAAAAGGGTAATGCCCAGGCCACAGCCAACTTGGCGTATTTGTATTCAAATGGCATTGGTGTCGGGCGAGACTATCAGAAGGCCATCGAACTGTTGCAGAAAGGCGTAGGGAAAGGTAATGCCCTGGCCATGAATAACCTGGCTCACATGTATACCTATGGAAAGGGGGTTGAAAAAAGTCAGAAGAAGAGTGCTGAACTGTTCCTTCAGGCTGCCGAAAAAGGAGAAAAACTGGCCATGTATTCCATTGGCAGACGCTATCTCGATGGTGAGGGTATCAGCAAAGATGTCAGCAAAGGCATCGGCTGGCTTGAAAAAGCACTGCAGAATGGCATCGCTGATGCTGCAGATTATCTTGGGAATATGTATCTTAATGGAGATGGTGTGAACAAGGACAATGCCAAGGCGAGAATGTATTATACCAAGGGGTATGATCTGGGTAGTGCATACTGTGCATCACGGTTAGGATATATGTATCTTACAGGAGACGGGGTGGAACTGGATTTTAAACGGGGATTCGAATATGTTTATTTCGCCGCAGAACATGGAGACGCCATGGGAAGGTATTTACTGGGAGTATGTTATGACGAGGGAATTTATGTAGCATCCAATCCGACTGAGGCTTTTAAATGGTATAAATTGGCCGCTGATGATAATATTCCAGATGCGGAATACAATGTGGGAGTATGCTATTTAGAAGGATTCGGCGTTAAACAAGACAGACTGGCAGCCGCCGAGTATATCCAGCGCGCCGTTGACCGTGGATTGGAGGCTGCCAAGCAACAAGTCAAGAAATTGGGCATCAAGTCAATAAAGTTAAAATAGAAAGATTAGAATAATGATGAAGCGTAATATATTGATTCTTTTCTGCCTTTGGCTGGCAATGGGTGAGGCCGTTGCCCAGGAACTTTCGGTGAAGTCGATGACTGCCGCGCCGATGGACCTCTCGGCGAACCAGTATGAGCGTAAGGACCTGGCAGGGCAAGCGTGCGGCCTAGTGAAGGTGCAGCTGGCAACGACTGGTGCGCAGTTCGAAGGCAATGTGATCGGGCAGGTGGAGTATAAGACGGGTGAATACTGGGTGTATATGAGTGAGGGCTCGTACATGCTGACGGTTAAGCACCCTAACTTCGTACCATTGGACATCAATATCAAAGATTATGGTATTTCAGGTGTATCACCTAAGACAACTTACAAGCTGACCCTGCTTTTGCCAGAAAGTAGGGAGAAATCTATGCAACAGTTTACCATACGATACTCCCCTAAAGATGCAATTGTCATCATCGACTCAAAACCTTATCAGGGATATAATGGTATAG
>OCTX012258100.1_pt1 | contig 18457 bp, 6 predicted proteins | sample 1539691 | NCBI WGS metagenome assembly OCTX01 (sample SAMN02144231, study PRJEB22623) | gut metagenome | biome: sheep rumen | host: Ovis aries | place: New Zealand | reverse complement strand
CCCTCTGAACGTGGCGAAGAACTGCTGCAGAACATCACCCGTAACGAGAAGCAGATACGTTATGAGTTGGGTACGCGCATCCGTCATCAGATGCGTATTATCCCCGAGCTCCGTTTCTTCATCGATGACTCGCTGGACTATATCGAGCGCATTGACGAACTACTTAAGAAATAGACTTTTAGCTTTTGGCCTTTAGCTTTTAGCTAATAGCCATCTGCTAAATGCTAATAGCTATTATGAATTTCCCGTTTTACATCGCCAAGCGTTATCTCTTCTCCAAGAAGTCGACACACGCCATCAACATCATCAGCGGCATCTCTGTAATAGGTGTCGCTGTAGCGGCTATGGCGCTGGTTGTCACGCTGTCGGTGTTTAACGGATTCCACGACCTGGTGGCTTCGTTCTTCACAAATATGGATCCGCAGCTGAAAGTAACGCCTGTTAAAGGAAAGACCGCCTCAGCAACAGACCCCATCTTAACTGAAATCCGCCAGCTGCCTGAAGTGGAGGTAGCCACCGAGTGCCTGGAAGACCAGGCACTGGCCGTCTATGGCAATCGCCAGATGATGGTCAAGCTGAAAGGAGTACAAGACAATTTCGACTCGCTGACACATATCCGTGAGGTTTTGGAGGGCGATGGAGAGTTTGCGTTGCATGCTGCAGACATGCACTATGGCATCCCGGGACTGGGCATCGCCTACCAGCTGGCGCTGGGCTATACCTATCAAGAGCCGCTGAAAATCTATGCGCCGCGTCGCGAGGGACAACTCAACATGGCCAATCCCACCGATGGCTTTGTAGAAGATGCCCTCTACTCTCCCGGCGTCGTCTTCTGCATCAAACAGGCAAAATACGACAGACAGTATATCCTGACGTCATTAGCATTTGTCCGCAACTTGTTTGACCAACCTAACCGGCTGTCATCGCTAGAGTTACGTCTTCGACCTGGTAGCGACTTTGAAGCCGTAAAGAAGAAGATGGTGCAGTTGGCTGATGGACGTTACGATGTCCAGGACCGCTACGAACAACAGGACGACACCTTCCGCATCATGAAGGTGGAGAAGCTGATGGCATACATCTTTCTGACATTCATCCTCGTCATCGCCTGTTTTAATATCATCGGTTCACTGTCGATGCTCATCATCGATAAGCGTAACGACGTTGTCACCCTGCGTAACCTGGGGGCCAGCGACCACCAGATTACACGCATCTTCCTCTTTGAGGGACGCATGATTTCCTTGATGGGTGCTGTCATTGGCATCCTGCTGGGACTGCTGCTCTGCTGGCTACAACAAGAATTCGGTATAGTACGACTGGGCAGCAGCGAGGGTTCGTTCGTTATCGATGCCTACCCCGTGAGTGTACATCCATGGGATGTCGTCGTCATCTTCCTGACAGTCATTGCCGTAGGATTCCTCAGCGTATGGTATCCCGTACGCTATTTCTCCAAACGCTTATTACAATAAACAATAACCGTTAACCAAGTACCACATTCTCCACCTCAATGTCTTCGTGGAGGAATATCTGCGCCTGTTCTTTAAATCTTTCGGGATTCTCTGTTGTCAGATAACGTGTCTGACCGTTCTTCGTGCAGCGCTGTTCCATGTCTGGATGGCGCTGGAAATAGTTTTGTAGCGAACTCGCTACATATTCACCCTGTGCAATGATGCGAATGCCACGAGGCATGTATTTATGGATTTTGGGCAACAACAACGGATAGTGTGTGCAACCCAAGATGACGGTGTCTATCTGCGGGTCGAGACGCAACAGTTGGTCAATGCGCTTCTTGACGAAATAGTCGGCACCGGGAGAGTCTGCCTCGTTATACTCTACCAGAGGTACCCAGAAAGGACAGGCTACGCCACTTACCTGGATGTCAGGATAGAGCTTCTGAATCTCCATATTGTACGACTCACTCTTGATGGTACCCTCCGTGGCAAAGATGCCCACATGGCGGTTGTGCGTCAGCAAACCTATGACCTCGGCAGTAGGACGGATGACACCAAGAACTCTGCGGTCAGCATCCCACGAAGGAAGGTCGTTCTGCTGAATAGAGCGCAACGCTTTGGCTGATGCCGTGTTACAACCCAGGATAACCAGGTGACAACCCATCTCGAAGAGCTTGATAACCGCCTGGCGCGTAAACTCATAGACCACCTCAAACGAACGAGTACCATAGGGAGCACGTGCATTGTCGCCCAAGTAGAGGTAGTCGTACTCAGGAAGCAGCTGACGGATGCCATGCAGGATGGTCAGTCCGCCATACCCGCTGTCAAAGATGCCGATAGGACCAGGAGTCTGCGGCAGAGGAGACTGGAGAATAGACAAGGCGAGATTACTTTAGCAGTTCTTCTTTGACAAATGCTGTAATGTCTTCGCCCATGGCAGGGTTCAGCCAGAGAGTTGCTTTCTCATCGGTATTGACGATGAAGGCATAGCCACGCTCACGGCCAATGGCACCGAGTACCTCAGCAAGGCGCATCTTGACAGGCACCATGGCGTCCTCTTCAGCTCGGCTCAGCAAGCGCTGGCTCTCCTTCTTGAAGGCCACGTTCTTGTCGAGCATCTCTTGCAGCTCACTCTGACGCTTCTGCAGAATGGTCTTAGGGAAACTCTTCTGACCATCCAAGAACTCCTCGTACTTCTTGTTGAAGTCCTCCTCTACTCGTTTCTGCTCAGCTTCATACTTCTGGCGCAGCTCAGCCATGCCGTTCTGCATAGCAACATACTCAGGCATCACCTGCAGCACAGCCTCGTAGCTAAGGAAGCCGAATTTCAACTCGCTCTGTGCCATCGTAGGCATAGCCATCACCAGAGCCAACAGTACGATAAACAATGTTTTTTTCATATCGATTGCTATATGGATTCTTTCCAATTAAGAATATCGCCTGCAAAAATACACAATATTTTCCAAACGACCAAATATTTCTACGAAGACAGCAGCATATTCGCTGCTATCTCCTTAGAAATTACCGCCATAGAACAATCCATAGAACTTACTGCCACGTTCAAACTGGGCATTGATATTGGGGTCGCGTTCCGGCTGCCATGTACGCACCTTGATGATAGGTTGTTTGGCATCGTTCATGTCAACCATCAGGAATAGATAACCCGTATCACTATAAGTTGAGGAATAGTAGTCCTGGTGAATCTGGATGCCAAAGAGGTCGCCACCGACACCCATCTTGCTGACCTCGTTGTCTGCAAAACGAACATTCACAAACTGGTTGCTCTTAAATGTCTTCTCCAGGTTCTTGAGGTAGGTCTGTTTGTCCTGCTTGTTATACTTGACATTCTTATTCTCCAGATACTTCGCATTCTCGGCTGTTCTTCTTGCCGCCTTGACATAGGAGCCTGTGATGATGACAGCATTATCATCAAAGATGCTCTCGATATAATCCAGACGCTTCAGGGCAAAAGCTGTCTTGTAGTTTTCCAGGAAGGTGGCTATTACCATGCGCACGTCATCGTTCCACTTGCCTACAGCCTTATTGAAGATGTCGTTTCGTGCTGCCTGATCCAGCCCAAATGCCAGCGACTCAATCTTCTTATCGGTATCAAACGTCAGCGTCAGGTCCTCTACAAAGGTGCGATGATTGTTTTTGAAGGTAAACTTCATCGGAATGCTTCGACAGACGGTCTTGTCCATAAAGGTATAGAACGAAAGCGTAGGAGTACCGATGAGCGAACCATTACCGTAGTGCACCAGTTGGTCGAACATCTGGTAGCCTTCGGGAGTGAAAAGTTCACGAATGGAGGAATAGTCCTTCTTCTTGATAGCCTCAACGACCTTGTTGACCGCCTCCAAATATACGCTCTGGTCATTCTGTTCCGCTACCTTGGCCGTATTCGTGACGGTAGCTTCCTCCTTGATAACCTCTGCCAGTTGCTTACCAGCCTTCTTGATGTCGCCCTTGCTGCCCACCTTCAGGTTACAGTTAGCCTGTGGCAACGGGAAACCATTGAAGATGTTCATTACCATCTCCAATTCCGCATCCTGGCGGGCTTGCTTCTTATAGGCATACTCATACTTCAGCTGAATGTTCGAGACACGCGAGTTGGGACGTAACTCTATCTGAGCCATACCATCTTTGGCAGCAGTGGGATTGCTCCACTGAGCACCGTCAAAATAGGTAAAATCCAGACTGGTGATGGGCTTGCCGTTATAGTTTACGAGCAGTTCCACCTCGCCACTCTCGTCATCGTAAGAGGCCACATTCATTGTAATCCTACTCATGATTTCACGCATCTGCTCAGGAATCCAGTTCAGCAGAAAATGCTGTTCACCGTCGTTATTAAACTTCACTGTAGCAGGTGACTGAATACTCTTCAGCAGGTTATAGCCCCAATAGTAGTAGCGTAAAGCATTGTCTATCCTACCCCTCTTCTCGGCAGAGACAGCTGCACGCACATAGTCCTTCACACGTTCTTCACGCTCGGAGAAAATCTGCTGCACCTCGGTCTTTTTGATATAACGCATGACGTGGAACTCCGGTTCTGTCGCAATACAAATCTCGTCAGTATTACGCAGCGTACCTTGAGTATATGTGCTCACCACATCATTGACAACACTCTCCATGTCGACACTGCCATTGCTGTTCACCTCTGTGGTCTTCACGTCCAGCGAAGAGCGCAAACTGGTAGTAATCTTACTCAACAGGTTTCGTGTGGCGTTGCCACTGGCTTCTTCCATGGTAGCACCGAAACCATCGCCTGTGACATAAGCGTCGTCGGCCTTAATCTTTTCTGCTCGAGAAGCGTCCTGCTCCTGAGCACTCACCAGAATGCTCAGGAGTAAGAACGGAATAATCAATAGTCTTTTCATATCGTACTTTAATTGTTTCCCACAATAGTTACTTCACCACCGTCTTCTTACCATTGATGATATAGATGCGCTGATGAGACTGCTTAGCTCTGTTCAGCAGCGAGCTGTCGCTGACACGACGACCGGACAGGTCGTAGATGTGACGGTTCTTGCTGATATCCAGCAGCTGATCCATCTCAATGCGAACCATATCGGTTACCTCACCCCACAGGTAATCATCCAACTTGAGCAAATTAGCGCCTGCGCCACCCGTCAAGGCAAAGGCCTCGAACGGACGTACCATACGCATATTGGGAAGGAAGGCACTGCCACTCTCGTAGAAGATGCCGTCACCATCCGTATAGTCCGTCAGGTTGATGGCGAGGATATTCTCACTCTGCGGCTGACGCTGCATGGCGGGAGCAAAACTCAGGCTACCCTTCATGGCAGCACGGGACATGTCGGCCTCCACATACGTTTCCGTAGCCGTAAACGTCACGTTTCCTGACAGGATGTAGTCGTCAGCATAGTTCGGATTGTTCGGCATGGAGATGATGTACGGCGTGTAAGCCTTGATGTCGGCAGCACGACTGAAGCCAGTTTCCTTCAGCTCATACAGCCAGAAGGGCTTGTACTGCATCATATCGGCCTCCTTGGCAAACGGAGCCAGAGCACCGCAGCGCTCATGAGTTATCGTCTTCACATCGAACGGCAGAGAGATGGTTTCCCAACCGCAGGTCTCACCCTCACGAGTTTCCTGATTGTAGCTGTGCGTGTAGCTAATCTGTTGTGTGTAGAAGCGTACCGGACAGCAGAAGTTCTCGCCGTTCTCAGTATCCTGGAGTGTGATGCTGTTGGCCTGACCACCAGATATCAGGTTACCCTTATAGGAACTGGGAGCATAGATACGTGAGTTCACGTAGAGCAAGAAGTTCGGATTGTGCTTGATATCCTCTATCACCGTCTCAGGAATCGTCAAATTGGCATTCCAAACCACGGCAGCCAGCTGGTCGCAGTCCTTGAAGAGGTGGTCACCAGCACTGCTCAGCTGCTGAGGAGACTGGAATGATATGAGCGGCATACCAGCAAATGCCTCGTCAGGCAGTGAGTTACCCTCATACACCGCATTCGTCATATCAAGATGGCGCAGTGACTTCAGACTACGGATGAATGCCAGGTCGTCAGCATTGACCTTACCGCTGACGGGCAGTTTCACCACATTGTCGGCACCGCCTATCCACTGGAACATGTCTGCCAAGTGACCGGCTTCGCTCTGTGAGGCATCCTCGCCAGTGTAGACATACGTCACAGCGTAAGACTTCTCAGGAGAGTCGCGGAAGTCCTTACGTGTAGCAATGGCACGGACTGTGCACAGCTCAGTAATCTCAATCGGGCCATTGCATACATCGGAAGATGCTGTCGGTTTCGTACCGTCCACAGTGTAGTGGATAGTCATACCCTCGCCTGTCTCAACCTGCAGATAACGGCCGTTGTAGCTGAACGTAGGCTGTGTGCAGACAAATACATCGGGAGACAACGTAGCGACTTCAGAGTCGTTCCAGTTGTTCTTCACAGCAACTGCGAAGACTTTGCGGTTGTCGACGATGGTTATCGGACTGCTATAGACAGGCGAGTTCGCTGTCGGCTGCTCGTCGAAGTCATAGTAGATGACAGCGCCATCTGTTGCGGTACTTATCGTCAGCGTGCTGCCGTTGAGCGACAGTACCGGGGTCTCCACCTTAAACCAGTTAACCTGATACTCATCGGTTGACGAGAACAGTTTCGGATTCACTGCCATAGCCTTGATGGTGACATTATAATCCACAGCAATAGGCTCTGTATAGATATTACTTGCCGTAGTAGGTTCTGTTCCGTCCAAAGTATAATAGATAGTGGTTCCTTCGGCAGGAGCAGAAGCAATACTTACTGCGTTATCCTCACGCGAGAAGGTCGGTTTGCCGCAAGTGTAATTACTGCTGTAGTAGTTAAACACAGCCATAGAAGACGGATTGAAGTCGCCAGCAGCAGAAGTTGCTATAGCCTTGATAGTACAAGTCTCATGCATCGTCAAAGGTCCTGTATAAAGCGTACTTGCAGTGGTCGGCTCTGAGTCATCCAATGTGTAATAGATACGAGCATTCTCCATAGAGGACGTTATCGACACATAGATACCATCGGCAGCAATCACGGGCTGATCCATCTTGAACCAGTCAACCTTGAAGGTAGAGGTCTCTGAATCGTACAACTTCTCTTGCGTCGTCATTGCTATCAGTGTCGTATTATGAGTCATGGTAATCGGTTCACCCGGATATACCTGTGACGACGTCGTAGGCATACTGCCATCCGTAGTATAGTAGATGACTGCATCCTGTGTTCGGGTAGTCATCTGCACCTTGTCTGTGCCACTAATGCGAGCAATGGCAGGCATCTCGCAATAGTTCAAACCAGGATTATACGTGCGCTCCATCACAGAACTATTGTTCCAGTTCTCACGCATAGCGACAGCCTTGACAACAGTCTGTTCAGCAGGCAGAGCAAACGGTTCTACATAGACCTTGCTCTTCGAGTCTGGAGTACTATTGTCTAACGTATAGTAAACAGCCGTTTTTGATGTCTCTGTTTCTATGCTAACGTACTTACCATCGAAGGTGATGCGTGGCTGCTTGACCTGGAACCAGTTGACCGTAGCTTCAGCCAATTCAGAACTGTACATGTCTTCCTTAACAGCGATGGCACGTACCTTGCAATTCTTCTCCAGTTTGATAGCACCTTCATACTTCAAGCTCTTATCAGTTGGATCACTGCCATCAAGTGTGTAATAGATAGTAGCATCCGCGGTAGTCGAAGTTATAAGTATCGTAGAGTCTGCGTTCTCTGTCACTGTGCCTCCGCTGACAGGCGAGAATCGAGGAGTTGCCACGGTGTACGATGACTTGCTGAACGAGTAGCGTACAGTACTTGAATTATTCCAGTTTTCAGCTACAGCCATAGCACGTATCACGCAATCATTCTCAAGAGCAATAGGTTCAGTATATACTGGGCTCTCCTCAGTAGGTTCTGTATTGTCTAGCGTATAATGGATAGTAGTCTTTGCAGGACGCTCGGTAGTGATGACTGCTGCCAGATGCTCAACAGAAACCTTAGGTGTGGCTATCGTAAACCACTTATACTCACGCGATTCAGGATCACTATTGATATGACCAGCACGTTTGGCAATAGCTGTCACCTTAACGTTATGTCCAGGATTGAACGGAGCAGTGTAAAGCACACCATTCTCGTTCGGATCACTACCATCCAGTGTGTAGTAGAGTTCTGCCTCAGCATCGTTATGACTGATGGTGATAGTAGAATCCTTAGGCATGTAGTAGACGTCTGTATAGTAAGGATCAATAGACGGCTTCTCCAAATAGTAGTTTGAATAGTAATCAAAGTCTGACTGTCCAGACTTAATCCATCCTTCACGCTCAGCACGTACATGCAGATAGTTGGCTACGGTAAGCTTCAGAGGTTCGGTGTAAAGTTTCCAATCCTCATCTGCTCCACCATTCCAGCTGCTACGATTTAGTGAGTAGTAGATGCGTGTCTGAGGAAGTCCCTCTACGTCGGGTTCCTCACAAGTCACGGTCACCGTGAAGTCGTCGCTAATGGTAGCCACAGGATTGGCAACCTGCAGGTCGTTCTTCTTCCACTCAGAAGTCAGCGAACGTCCCCACTCGTCACTGATGGCCATCGCCTTGATAGTACCATTCTTGGCTATAGCAACCGGCTCTTTGTAGAGCAGGCTACTTGTGGTGGGTTCCGTACCGTCTGTGGTGTAATAGATATTAACACCCTCCGTCTCAGAACTCATGGTCAGATGGTGGTCTTCATAGACAAATACAGGTTTCTCTGATGGCAGATTCTCAAAGGTTTCTATCTTTGAGAAAGCACCCCAGTTAGGAGTCTGACTATAGATATTCTCTGACTGTGGCTTTACATACAAGGTTGCATGCTCAACGACATCAGTGAATGGAGAAGAACCTTCCTCAATCGTTGGAGGATTAGCCGCCAATGAATAAACGTGATTCAGACTGACACAGCTTGCAAAGGCATTATCCTCAATCTTCTTCAGTGTCTCGGGGAATATAATCATAGCCAAGCTAGTACATCCATTAAAAGCACAATATCCAATACGCGTCAGAGACGATGACAAAGACACAGTTGCAAGCACGTTACACTCTTGGAATGCATACTGATCAATCTCTGTTACTTCATTTGGAATAGCTACAGAAACAAGTCTGTTACATCTATTGAATGCAGCAGAACCAATCTTTGTTAGAGTAGAAGGCAAATCTAAGCTCTGCATACCAACGTAAGCAAAAGCAGCTTCACCAACTTCTTCCACACCTTCCTTAATAACAACTGATTTCGCATTATGATTATCCATAAAGGCACGGAAACTTAGTTTCTTAACACCACCAGGAACTACGATAGAAGAAAGGTTCGCACCATAGAAAGCTTCAGAGCCGATCTCTGTCAATGCCTCTGGAAGATTAATATCTGTCAACTTTGAACAGCTACTAAATGCATTGTCACCAATGCTTCTGATTGTTTCAGGTAATACTACTTCTGTGATATCATTTTCACCACTGAATGATCCATTTCCAATACCAACTACAGTGTATGGTTTACCAGCAGTATCATTCACCTTTTCGGGAATAGTGACTTTACCACTAACATTACCGCCACTGGTCACCTCCACTACGTCCTCGATTGTATTATCTACCAATCGGTAAGCCAGGCCATCATACATGAAACGACTGTCAACATCTGTTACTGTATATTCTCGTACATTAGAATTGAAGTGAGCATCCTTCACAGCAATCGCTTTGATAATAAGATTACGAACGAGCGTAACAGGTCCTGTATACAACTGTCCATTTTCCCTTGTCGGCTCACTACCATCCAGTGTATAGTAGAAGGAAACTTCACTGTCATCATGAGTAATAGAAAACTTCTTATTTTCAGGATCCCAACTAATAGATGGTTGATCCAAACGATAATCACTATAGAAGTCGTCATAGCGTTGGTCAGACATTATCCAACCATCACGCTCAGCATACATGTGGATATATCCTGGCTCTGTCATCTGAATAGGTTCGCCATCATAGAGCGTAAAGCCCTCACTACGATTGTAGTAACTCTGGTCAATGACATACCATATACGGGTCTCAGGCATACCCTCTACGTCAGGAGTCTCGCAACTCAGCGTGACTTGCAGCGTATTGTTGTCGATTGCTGCAATAGGAGCAGGTATTTTAAAATCTGCCTTCTTAAACTCAGTAATGACAGAGTTACTCATACCATCCTTTACGGCCATAGCACGAACTGTATCGTTCTGCGTAAAGATAAGCGAGTCAGTATAGACCAACGAGTTGGTAGTAGGATCCGTATTGTCACGAGTATAATAGATGGTGGCACCTTCTGTTGGCGTCGATATTGCCAACTTGTAAGTATCTGCATTAAATGCAAAATCTGGACGATAGACAATGGGTAACTCAAATGTCTTTATATTCATAAAGTCTTTCCAGTATTTAGCTGTCTGGAACTCGCTCAGCTGTGATGCATAAACATTGAGTGTAGCCACCTCTGTACGACCGCCGAAAGTACTCTCCTCTATTTGGGGCGCCTTCGCATAGCAATAGATATTGATTGTCTTATCCCTATCACTGCAGAATGCACTATTACCAATGGAGACGACCGTGCTGGGGATAGAAATTTCCTCTAAAGCGAAGGCGAAAGCGAAAGCATTGTCACCAATTGTTTCCAATCCTTCATTAAGCACAATCTCCTGCATGTGATAGTTATCATAGAAAGCACTCTGACCAATAGACTTGATGGTCTTAGGAAGAAGGTATTTTCTAGTATAAGGACTATACATACGACCAGAGAAAGCATTTTCCCCAATGCGGACAACTGTATATGAAACATCATTATTAGTAACACTCTCAGGTATTGAGATGATATCTGTAATATCAGAGCCCGAAGTGACTTCAACAACATTCTCAAGTGTATTGTCTACAAGCTTATATGCAATGCCATCAACCATGAAGGTAGCATTCAAACCTGTAACAATAAATGAATTAACTTTGGAATTAAAATACTTTTCTTTAACAGCAACAGCTTTTACAGTCAAGTTACGGCTAAGTGTGAAAGGCTCTGTGTAGAGCGTACCATTCTCCTTCGAAGGCTCAGTGCCGTCGAGCGTATAATAGATGGCTTCAGCAGCACTCTGCGTAATAGTCATCATTTTCTGTTCCGTATCCCAACTCAAATTAGGCGCATCCAAGCGATAGTTGTCGTAGAAGTTATCATAACGCTTATCAGAACTGATCCAGCCATCACGCTCTGCATAAACGTGAACATAGCCAGGTTCTGTTAACTGGATAGGCTCACCATCATAGAGCTTATACTCATTGTCAGCCGGAGTATAATAGCTGTCTCTAACGGCATACCAAATACGAGTCTCAGGCATTCCCTCAGCTTCAGGAGCCTCACAGGTAATAGTCATTTGGAAGGTCGATTCGTCAAGGGTGGACTGGGGTTGGGCCACTCGGAAGTCGTTCTTCCTAAACTCGGCAACCAATGAGTTGGCCATTCCCTCCGCAACAGTGATGGCCTTTACAGTATCATTCTGTGTAAAGATGAGAGGCTCAATATAGCGCAATGACTGCGTAGTGGGTTCACTACCATCGCGAGTATAGTAGATGACACCACCTGCTGTGATGGTCGACAGAGTCAACTTGTAATCCTGGAAGACAAATGCAGGTTGCTCAGCAGCTATCTGGGTAAAGTCGCTGATCTTCTTGAACTGTGACCAATATGGGGCTTGCAAGTAAGCATTCTTAGAAGCAGGCTGCACAAAGAGTGTAGCACGCTCATAGAAAGACTCATCGAATCCTGCGCCACCTTCGGCGGTAGGTGGATTTGTTGGCTGAGCATAAATACTGTTCAGCGATTCACAAGTTCCAAATGCAGAAGAGCCGATTGTTTTCAGTGTAGCAGGAAGCGTAATACTTGCCAAGTTCGGACAGTTATAGAATGCAGAATTTCCTATTATTTCCAACTGTGAAGGCAATAATACTGACACAAGTGATTGGCAATTGCTGAATGTGCTACTCTCAATGGTCTTTACACCATTTGGAATAATAATTGACGTCAAAGCGCTACAACTACGGAAAGCCTCATAACCAATCGTGGTCAAGCTCTCTGGCAACGTTATCTTCAAAAGCGAGCGACAGTTATAGAAAGCAGCATGTTTGATAGATGTCAATGTAGCAGGTAACGTGACATTTGTCAGTTTTTCGCAACCATCGAACATATTATCTTCTATCGTATTCACTGATGCAGGCCACGTGATAGCAGTAAGTCCAGAGCAACCATAGAATGTATTGTGTTCTATCACAGTAACAGTAGTAGGCAGTGTAACGTTCGTCAACTGAGTACAGTAAGCGAAAGCATACTCACGGAGAGTTTTCAAGCCTTCAGGAAGCGTCATCTTATTTAATCCATAGCAACCATAGAATGCATTACTACCTATTTCTTCTACTGTAGAAGGAATCTCAATCTCCGTCAGTGATTGACAGTTGTAGAACGCATGTCCACGAATAATCTGCAAGCCATCAGGCAAGGTGATGCTTGTAATCTTACTGCCATTAAAGGCAGAATCGTAGATACCTGTTACAGCATATACCTTATTATTATAAGTTACTGAAGACGGAATAGTAATATTACCACTATAGTTGGCAATACCTTCAGGAACACTTGTTACCTCCACCTCATTATTGGTTGTCATATCCTTTAGCCGGTAATAAATACCATCTGCAAGGAAAGTAGTTGACACACCACTTATCTCGTAGCTATTAACAGTAGAGTTGAAGTGCTTATCCATCACGGCAACAGCCTTAACGATATAGTTACGATCTACGACAAATGGTTCAGTATAAAGTGTACCATTCTCCTTAGAAGGTTCAGAGCCATCCAGCGTATAATAGAAGTCACTGGCCACATCATTATAATGCGTCAGCGTAACAGTATGATTACTGCTGTTGTAATTGATTTGTGGCTGATACAGGAAGTAGTTACTATAATAATCGAAGATGGTCTGTTCTGACCTTATCCAACCATCACGTACTGCATAGAGATGTAAGTATCGTGGTTCAGACAATTCGATAGTATTCCCCTCTAATAGTTGCCATGCCTCGTCGTTATAGTCAATATTATAATAATTATCATTCAGACAATAGTAGAACTTCGTCTCTGGGAATCCTTCAATCTCAGAAGTCTCACAACTTACTGTAACAACAAATGTTTCGTCATTGATTTCTGCTGTAGGAGTGGGCACCTTGAAGTCATTCTTACGGAACTCAGAAACGAGAGAAGGTGCTAAACCTTCACTGATTGCGATAGCCTTTACAGTATCATTCTGCATAAAGGCAATAGGTTCCGTATAGCGAGTGCTCTGCTCAGTCGGTTCACTATTGTCACGCGTATAATAGATAGCAGCATTGGGATTCTGAGAGACAATAGACAATGTATAAGTCGTCGCGTCGAATGCGAAGGTTGGCTGGGGAGTCGGTATATTGTCGAACGGCAAAATGGTATTGAACTGACACCAATTGGCATCGCTCTTGTATGCATCCACAGCACTGGCTTTCACATAAAGCGTGGCAGTACCTATCTGGTCAGCAAAGGCAAACGAGCCATTAACTGTTGGTGGCGTGGTAGGAAGTACATAAACACTCTCTAATGCTGAACATCCGATAAATGCATCCATCTCTATGGCCTTCACTGACTCCAGTAAGGTAATGGTGCGAAGGGCTGAACAACTCTCAAATGCACGTTCACGTATAGTCGTCAACGTAGAAGGCAACAGAACAGTAGTTAACGCACTACAGCCAGAAAAGGTTCTATACTCAAGAATCGCCAATCCCTCGGGAATGCTAATGGAGCGAAGTGCTGAGCAGTTATAGAAAGTATAAGTACCCAGTGTCTCCAATTTTGCAGGCAAGGTGACTGTAGTCAACGACCGGCAATCGCTAAATACCTCAGAACCAATGAATGTAACATTATCAGGAATAACAATACTTTGTAAAGCACTGCTTCTGAATGCCCAATTGTCAATCTTCTGCAAAGAAGACGGCAATTGGATAGTGGTTAGTGAGGAACAACTTTCGAAAGTCTGTTCTCCTATATATGTCACGCCTTCTGGAATGCTGATTTGCTTCAAATTTGTACATGCGGCAAATGAGCTACCTTCAATGCGCGTAAAGCCTCCTGGTAAAGTGATACTTTCGAGAGAAGAACAATAACGGAATGCACGTGGATCCAACTTTGTCAATTCGCCATGGAAGATGACATCCTTCAACTGATCACAACTCTCAAAGGCACCAAAGTCAATAGAAATAGAAGAACCAGTAAATTCTATCTTTTTTATATTATTTACATTATAAAAAGCATGTTCTCCTATGCTGGTAACTGTTGATGGCAAAGTTACGCTTGTTAAATCTTGACAATCGTAGAATGCCGAATTACCAATACGAGTAACGGTGTAGTCGTTGCCGGCATAGGTAATGACGGAGGGGACAACGATACTTCCAGAATATTTTTTACTGCTGTTAGGATTTTGAGTAACCTCTACTTCCATCGCTGGGTTACCATCAATACGACGATATGAGAAATCACCAATGACAAATGTAGCAGTGACAGAAGAGATTTCTATAGATGCTATTTCTGAATTGAAATGTCCGTCGCGTATGGCAATACACTTCACCGTCAGGTTGTGATCGATGAAAATCGAATCTTCCGGGTTGTAGACGGCGCTCTCTTGGGTCGGGTCTGAACCATCCAAGGTATAGTACACCGTCGCATCAGCATCATAGTTGTAAATTCTTACCTTTTGTTTATCAGACACCCACTCCATATATGGCGTACTGGTTTGATAATCATAATAGAAATCGTAAACATTATTCTCTGAGATATTCCATCCCTCACGTTCTGCATACGTATGAACGTAATTGGGTGTTGTCAACTGTATAGGTTGACCTTCCCATAGTTTCCAGTCCCAATCAGGAGCTTGCTCACGGGTATAATTAGAATAATTGGTGTTGATGGCATAATAAATCTGAGTCTCGGGGAAACCAGTGATGTCAGGGGTCTCACATGAGAGTGTTACTACAAAGTTCTCGTCCATCGTAGCAACAGGGGATGGTACCTGATAGTTGTTTTTGACGAATTCAGAGACAGCAGAGTTGGCCATACCTTCCTTCACACCAATAGCCTTCACGGTACCATTCTGCATGAAAGGAATGGGAGCGGTGTACTGCGTTGAGGCGGTGGTAGGCTCCGTTCCATCTGTCGTATAGTAAATAGTAGCTCCTGCCGTAGTAGTACTCATAGACAGGATGTAGTCAGCCAACTGGAATGTGGGCTGTCCACACGCCTGCTGATCAACTGTTTTTTTCGTTTGGAACACGTCCCATGCCTCCGAACTCTGATAAGCCGACAATGCAGAAGACTTCACATAAAGTGTTGCTCGAGCCACAGCATCATAGAAAGGATTGTCGTTACCACTACCCATTGAGGGGGGGACAGATGGCTGACTATAGACACTGGTCAATTTATCACACTCAGTAAATGCATATCTTTCTATGCTTGTTACATTCTCAGGGATAGTAATAGAAGCCAGAGATCTACAAGTATTAAAGGCTGATTCACCTATCGTAACAAGGGTAGAAGGCAACGACACTACAGACAAAGCCGGGTCATCATTAAAAGCACTCTCGGGAATCGTTGTCACTCCTTCACCGATGGTAGCAGACAAAAGGTTATCGCAACCAAAGAAAACACTGTTTCCCAGCGATTCTACACCGTCAGGGATAACGATAGAGGTCAACACATCGCAATCTTTGAAAGCAGATTCTCCGATGCTCTTCACAGTAGACGGAATAGTGATACTCTTAATGCCTGAAGAATAAAACATAAGCCGTGGGATAGCCGTCATCGTGGCTGGCAACTTGACAGACGCCAAGTTTGAACAACCATAAAATAGGCCATAGTCAATATCGGTCAGGCCATCAGGAAGTACCATCACCGTAAGAGCTCTACAACCTTCGAAAGCGCAATAACCAATTGACTTTAGCGTACTTGGCAGAGTTACATTTTGTAGACGAGAACAATTGAGAAATGCATAATATTCTATGGTTTCCAACCCCTCATTAAACGAAACGGACTGAAGAGAATAACACTCTTTAAATGCGTCATGCTCTATTCTTTCTACGCTTGCCGGAAGCGTCATAGAGGTAAGTTTATCACAACTATAGAATGCGTAGTTGCCAATGCTAACTATACTATTGGGGATGGTAACCTTCGTAATATAATTATTATCGTAAAAAGCACTGTTGCCAATACGAATGACCTGATAGGTGACATTGGCCAACTTAATGGTGGCGGGTATGTCTATCTCACCCTCGTAACGACCTGTCAGCGGACTGCAAACCTCAACGACGTTATCAAAGGTGTTGTCGACTCTCCGATAGAAAATGGTTCCTACTTGAACACGACTGTCTACACTAACGTCTCTACTTTGAACATAAGAAACTTCATCACCCTTGACGGCAATGGAACGGATAGCCAGATTACGATTGACCACAAACGGTGCTGTATATTTATAACTGCTGGTGGTCGGCGTGGTGCCGTCGACTGTATAATAAATGGTGGCACCTTCAGTACCGCACGACATCGAAATAGTCTTGGTGTCCTCATCCCAATTGATGTAAGCCCAATCGACAGCCCAACCAGATACTATGTTAAAGGCGGCCAGCACTACAGTGGCAATAATTCTATGTAGGTTAGTATTCGTCTTCATATGCTATATATAATAAGGTGTACGTACTAATTTATGAATGCTATTATAAGTCAGGGGTTGGGTTATCATTTTCGCCAGGCGCCTTACCTTCTGTAGTAAACGTGGCGTCAGCACTGTAACCGATTCCATTGGCATTGCGTACCCACGCACGGACGTGGTAGGTCTTGCCGCTGGACAGGTCATCCAAATCAGCCTTGAGTTCACCACTTTGACCCGATACATCTGAAACACTTACGGTCTTGTCGTTAACCGTAGGATTAGCACTCAGAGAATAGCAGAAACCGCCCTCGGTGACGTCCAGCGAACTGGTGAACGTGCTCTGCAAGTCTGCAGCATAGCGCGTAACACCGGATATGACGGGCTGCGTAATCGATGGCACGGTGGCACCGGCCTGTGTGATGACACACGTACGCTCCAAACGACCTGAAGAGGAAGTCACGTGGATATTGGCTACACGGGCCTCGCTCGTAACATTGTCGCTCAGCATAATACGTACTGGACCCTCGTTGCTGCCGCTACGTGTGTCCAAAGTCAGCCAGGTCGTCACGTCGGCGGTCACCGTCCAGTCGGCATTGCCCAGAACCTGGAACGAGTACTCGCGCCCTTTGGCTACGGCCTCAATGCGCTCGGGCTCAATGGTCATGGTGACGTTCTTGCCTACTTGGGTGACGGTCAGCTGGACGGCTGTTCCGCTGTTACCTGTTACGGTGAACACGGCTGTACGCTCGTACTCTGTCGTGTTGCGCTGAGATATCACCGTCACACTACCATTGTCTGTACCTTCTGTCGTGCTCAGATTCAGCCAGTCGGCACCACCAGTGATGTTCCATTGGGTATTGCTCGTCACAGTGAATATCAACTCACCGCCATCCTCGCCGAAAGACATCGTGTGCGTACTGACTTCCAGACTCTCGTTGTTGCGACCCTGAGTCAGTGTGATGATACGCTCAAGACCACCATCGGTCGTGACGCGAATCTCACAGCTGCGCTCACTTAAAGAGGACGGATTTGCTCCAGTTGTCACCTCGACATCGGCACTGCCTGTGCCCTGCATGGGACTCACCTGGACCCAGTCGACACCCTCACTGATACGCCACGGACAGTCGGCCTCAATATGGAGCGTCGTCGTAGCGTGGTTGCCGTTCATCACAATGTCAGCGACTTTGATATAGTCGGTACTGACGCTGCCTTCGTCGCTGTTGCTGGTACATGCAGCAATAAACAGCAGGAATGTTCCCACTAAGAATAATGGAAAACCGTGGCGGAATGTATTCTGTATCATAGTTCTCATGATTTGCTTTCTATTTTTGTATATCGCTCTTGATTAGAAATTATCGCTATATGGTCTTTAGAACGTTGCCAGAATGCCCAAAGTCGCAGCGAAACCGCCCTGACTGAAATCTGCCTGCTTAGAAACCAGGTCAAAGCTGTTGTCCTTACCCATAGCGATACCGAATTCGGGGGCAGCGAAAAGACAGACGTGCTTGACGGGAACCAGCAGGAACTTGGCTCCGACAGTCACGGTCTTACAACTTGCACCGTCGGCAAACATCTGACTGCCATCATCAAGCTTGGCCGTTAGCATGTTGGTCACAAAACCTACCTGAGGGGTTATTGCAATCTTGCGAGTCAGAAGTATCTGGTAGCCATACTTGACGCCTAATGAATTCATCTTATAAGACAGACGGCTCTGGTAGTTGCCGGAGGCATCGTAAGTGTTGACAGCCTTCGAACTGCTCAGACCAAAA
>OCTX012058992.1_pt1 | contig 18458 bp, 14 predicted proteins | sample 1539691 | NCBI WGS metagenome assembly OCTX01 (sample SAMN02144231, study PRJEB22623) | gut metagenome | biome: sheep rumen | host: Ovis aries | place: New Zealand | reverse complement strand
GAGATTGTTGCCGAAATTGTGAAAGCGGCGTTTGTTCTCAGCTTCATAAGTGCTGGAAAGGCGGTCGCCGATCACCATGTCGGCATGGCGCTCGAGGACAAGGTTAACCAAATCATTTGCAGCCTCTGCCGGATATGTATCATCCGCATCCACCATAATATAGGCTTCCGCATCAATTTCCCGGAACATTCGCCGGATCACATTGCCCTTGCCCTGACGGTATTCGTGACGGACGATGGCGCCGGCGGCGGTCGCAAGAGAGACGGAGTTATCTGTGGAGTTATTGTCGTAGACATAAATAACTGCATCCGGGAGAATGGTCTTGAAGTCTGTGACTACTTTTGCGATTGTGAGTTCTTCATTATAACACGGGATTAGTACTGCTATCTTGTCCATTATTATCACCTAACTTGTTATTAATTTCATCCTTCGAATCACAATACATATAGTAAGAAAGAACAAACGGTAAAGCAAAAATTATCGGAAACGCATATCTCGGACTTCCCTGTATGACCGGTGCCAGTATTATAATCAATAAACTAAGAAGAAGCGGCATCGTAGTCATCATAACTGAATATAGTTTCTTTTTTAGAGCGAATATGAATAACCATAACAGAAGAATATTATAAAATGCAGGATGCGACAAAAGATTTAATCCGGGCATTTCAAAACACATCTGATAATAAGCATACATTCTATCTTTCCACGGATCTAATTTCTCAAATGGCTTTATCCTAATCGCAGCCTTAACCTCATTATAATTTGCCCAGTGCTGTTCCCGAGTAACCGAATTAACATAGCACGTATCATTCGAGACAAATGGATAAAAGCAATAATAGTTCTGATTAAGCGTAGCATTAATGTATACCATCGGATGCTTAAAAAACTGCTTTCCCCAAACTGTCAAATAATCAATCAGTTCCTTTTTAGTTGGATTCCACTTAAACCTTCCTTTAACCGGATCCGATATTCGAGGATCGTATAATTCTCCCAAATCTTCATATGGAAGGACCGTTTGAATTACTGCCTTTTCCTCTTCTGTAACTTCATTGCCATACTCCTTAACATATCTTGCTGTCTGCTGTATCGGAAGCGATAAGGCTTCTCTAACGCTCCCTTTTTGAATATCATAATGTGAATTCAAAGCGGCACCAATAATAGCAGAGATAATAAAAGGCAATGCAAATACCACAATGTTTTTTACAACTATATTACTGCCTAGCTGCTTTCTAAATAATTTGTATATTTCGTTTAAAAAAAGTGCAATAAAAAGGGGCAATCCTACGTATATTCCATTATTTCTAAACAATAACATGCCAGAAAAGCCAACGATCCATAAAATCACATGCCTCTTTTCGGTAAAAACAGCTTCACTTCCGTCAATCAGCAGATGTATGAGTTCAATACACATAAGCAGAAAGAAGTAAGAATACAAATTATCCTTCAAGAACATGCATACATAAGCTGTATAATATGGCACAAGTAATATGCTTATTGCATAGATAATCCTTATCCAGTAAGGAGTCTGCATTTTTTTTAAAAGACAGAATCCATATGAAATTATCATTGCAGCAACGATTGCTTGGATCAGTATATATAGATATGTTCCTAAATCATCATTAATCAATAATCCTAACTGAGTGAGGCTCCCCATAATATAAGTGCAAAAAGGAGGATGGTGTGAGCTCCATTCACGAAATCCAAAATACTGGGAAAGCTGATGAAATGCATCATAACAAAAATACCCCGGATATGCGATAATAATATGTGGTAGCCATGCTGCGAGAATCAGTACAACGCCAATACAGAAGGGATACTTACTGTATATATTAACAGTCTTATTAATACATCCATCTATCTTATTTTTCCCATGGGCCCATTCGGATAACTTGTAGAATAAAAGTGTAGATATTGCTGATAGTCCCCAAAAGGTTCCCAAAAAATAAATGATAGACTTAACTAGTTGTCCTACAGAACTTGTAAGTGTACGTAATGAATTGTCAATTCTATATCCTTCCGACATGAGCCATACCATAGATAGCACAATATTAAGTGCTAGCACAGGATAATAGACTATTTCCTTATTTTTACCATATACATTTCTGTAAAAAGCGAAAAGAGTAATCCAAACGATAAAAGTTAAACAGCCTTTCCCCCAAAGACTTAGTTTAAAATTCCAAAGTACCTCTGCAACTATACCTGAGTTCTGCCATGATTGCAAACCCGGAACTTTCATAGTCAATAATAAACCCAAAGCAGTAATAAAAGCCATTATGAAATCACTAAAAAATAGTCGCGTATGTTTGTTGTTATCTGAACCATGTTTCATATCATTAAGGTTCTCCTATTTTTCTCAATATGATATATCTTTAATATTTATGTCTGGGGTTCTAGGCAATTTATCATTACTGATATTTTGAGTCATATTTCCCCTCTTGTTATCGTTTCCAACTTGTGATGAACCGTTTTTTACAGTACCTTCATCCTTTTATTGTAATGCATCAACAGCCTTAGTTATCAGCTATGCTTAATACGAAGAATCTTTTTATAGTTGACCTCATTCTCAAGAAAAACCAATAACCAAGCAGTGATAACAGACAATATACATGCCGCAAGATTTATGCTTACTTTTCCTATCGTCGGAAATAGTCTTGTCATAATGCGAAGCCATTTCTCTTGACAAAGATAAATCTCCAAAGTAATCGGAGCAAACCATGAGGTTAGGCGATTAATCACATACACATTACCTATGATGCTAAAAAGTACTGTACAACTAATGCTCAAGATAATATATACATAACGTTCAGATATTATGTGAATCCAATACTTCTTCGTTAAAATATATAAGGCAACTATAATAATCGAAGCAACAGCACTTTGATTAGTTGAAAGTGGCAAAGTACGTCTCTCGTATACATATCTTCCACAAAAAGAGCCAATAATGAAGATTGGTATACGGCGAAACAGTATTTCTGAATTCTTCCAAAATGATGGAAAATAGTGCCGAAGACTAGCATTCAATGTAATGCATATAAGCAGAGTTATTATAAGCACCCAAACAGAGTTATCCGTTTTTTGGTTAGCAAGATATAATAAAGGGTATATTGCATAGCAGATAATAATTGCAGTTATAAACCAAATAACTCTTTTCCCGCTAATAAAAAGGCTGATACCTGTAACATCAAGCAAAAATGTACCAATATCCGGAGATGAGAAAGCAAACCACAACACGGATGTCAATAAAGTTGGAAGCAAAATGCGTTTTAGACGGCGAATGTAAAATTCTTTTAACGAACTATTTTTTTTAAGCGAAAAGTAAAGAGAAATTCCTGAAACAAATAAAAATACATCTACACCACAATTCCCCATATTCTTCGCAACTAAAATTGGTAACATCCAAGGTTTACTAAATGTAAAACTTGTATGGCACAACATAATCCATAACATCGCAATGCCATAAATTGAACTTCGGTTTTTGCTAATTAACGCAAGATTCATTTTGTTATCCCCCTCAAGATACTGTTACAAAAAGGCTTGTTCCCCAAGACAGTAAACCTCAAATCAGTTCATTTCTGCAAATTCGGAACATTCGCAAGCGAATAGTATGGGGCGTTGACTGCTATAGCACAACCAATTTACAGCAATGGAGGACTTGAGGACTTATTTCGGTAAGGTTCTCATATTTGCTTCCGCACATCATCTTAACATTCTGAATAGACTAATTGTAAACATTCTATTCATGGGTTTCAAAGATCCCCAGCCTTTATTAGAAAACAAGCATTTAGAATACGTATTACGCAAGTTGAAATCTTATTTATAGCGAATGCAAGCATAAAAGATATAATTAATACAAAAATCAAGGACCACGAGTTAATCCCTACCGTTTCTTTCACAAAATAAATCACTGGCAGCTGCAGTATATAATACTCATATGAAAAAGAGCCAATGAGTTCAAATAATGTTGACGATACTTCAACTTTGTAGCTGATTAGTGCTAAAGACATGACAAAAAAAAGACTGCAAATAGTATGCATTTGCCAATGCGTGTCTCCACGATAGATGTATCCCCATAGCATAAGGGCAACTATAGAACATGTAATTGAAACAATAATACAAATTTCCGAAGAAATCTTGTTCTCTATCAAGCTCTTAGTCTTAGCAAGAATAACTCCTATTGGGAAACAAAGAACAGTATTATATTTCCACGAACCTTCTTTCCTCATGATACACAACAAAATGTATATGATTACTCCAGTAAGTAGCAAAAACCATCTACATGTCCCCCCCGTATATACTTATAAGTTATATAAAATAAAAAATACAAAATACATTGTGTCATTATGTACCAGAGAATTCTATTTCCATACACAGTTCTCATTGTTAACGATGTGATTACTATCTGTGAGAAAGTATACTTATAAGATCGGATTAAATTAAATAATACACCCACTGTCATATTTGCCAAAACAAACGGAACATATAGCCTTAAAAGTCTTTTTATCCAATAATGCTTCAGATAATGTTTATCAAAAGACAGTCGTAGTCCATATCCTGAACTCATGAAAAAGAAAGAAACACATAAAAATCCAACATAGCGAAAAGGCAACATTTTACCAGCATTCGTCATAAGCTGAGAAAAATGATGTATGGCTACATAAATGACTAATATACCCTTGATTCTATCAGTATAGCCTTTCTTTAAAATATCTTTATTTTGGTTACTTGTTAGCGAAAATAGAAATATAGAAGGTAGAACTATATATGAAAGTATCAAATTAATCATGCCGGATTTCCTTTATATCAACATATGCCTTACATTATTCATAACTTTACAGTTAGCGGTTCATTTTTCTAAAGATTATGTATCTAGATACTCTATTCGTAAGCGTCAAATACGCAGTGAATATACTCGATAATGATCCTATCAGCCAGTGTTTTCCACTTTGGTGGATGACTCTAACTGTTACTCTATTTATCATGACTATGTCAATAAATCTAAAAACTCCACAAAGCCACTCTCACCAATCGGGTTTTTAGACTTTTGGGACACAGCGGGCAGACACACTTAAGCAGTATAACACTGCATGAGTTTCCGTCCCGTCGGCTCCACATCTGAGGGTGGCAGGCATGTTTCCAGAAGTTCCTTTTTCTGCAGTGCTCCATATGATTCGTGTTCTCACGACAAAGTCATCAGTTCATCAAGGTACTTTCTGCCAACTTTCAAATCCGGTGTGGATGGCGCTTTCTCCAGCAAGTACTTGAGATAAAAGTAGACATCCGCTCCATTCGATTTCGCGATCTCCACGATCGTGTTCATGATGATGGATACCTAGCCCCCTTTTCGGGGAGGTGCAAAGCATCCAATTGCCTCTCGCGATTGCGAAGGACTTTGCAAGGTGCCCGCTGAAGCCGTTATCTATGGGGACGTCCCCTCTCTTCAAGAACCAGCACAGGTATTTCTTCTGGTTCATGGAGTAGTTCACCGCGTTCTTCATCTTTTCCGATATGGACGAATCACCAAGCCGGAAGCTCTTCAGGAATGAATAGTACGCGTTCACTTTTTCCCTAACTGTCGTCTGCCGACACATCATCCTCTTCAGTCTTTTCTCTTCGCAGTAGATATCCACAATCAGCCGCAGTGCTTTTTCGCTTCCTGCAGCTCGTCAAGCCCATTAGTACTGAGGTCCCAGACATCCCCTGCGAGCAAGACCTCCGCCCAGCGTCGTCTGCAGTGCATCCACCAGCCGCAGATGATGACCGTTTCCATATTTTCAGACACATATTTACACAGCACGGATATGAATAGCAGGGCTTCGTAGGCGGGATTCAGTTCCACTAACGACAGGAGCTGTGCTACTGAACCATCGCCTTGCACCGTGTCATCCATACCGGTCCTGCCCTTCATTACTTCCAATGCCTGTTTCCTGATCTTTTTTGCCAGCAATAGAATAGTTGACGTCGATGCCCCGTTGATCCGGCACCATTTCGTTTTCTTCATGCCGCAGGTTTTTGCCTAGTATATCAGTTTGCGCCATTAGTCCAAACAGATCTTGTGGGCCTCTTTATCCATTAGATGTCCTCCTCGAATGATTATCCATACAAGGATATCATTCATCCGACTCGTCAAAAGATACCGCCTATTTGACGCTTACGTTGTAATTAAGAGACATAGAATATCGTTGGCCGATAAACCCAGTATAAATCGTACTTACTTAACTTCATTTGTAATTAAATCATAATAGAGTGTTCCAGTCTTATCACTTGCATCTGAAAAAGTAAAGAGGCAAGGTGTATCTGCAGAAAATCCCATGGCAGGACGGTTTTCCTGTCTGGTAATATAATTAGTGTAACATTTTCCTCTGTGCCCACCCCATCCATATTCCTTTTCCATTGTGCAAACAGTCTTTAATTCACTATCATCTAACGAATAGAATGTTACAACTAAAGGATTGCCATAATAAGGTTTTGCAGACTCATAACCATCAAACCTGTCAAACATAAACAATCCTCTTGGGTACTCGACATAACATATAGAATTTGTGGCCTGTCCTGCGGGAAGTGCACATAGCCTTTTTCTTGTAGAAGGACTTAAAACACCTGTAGAGCTATCTCTCTCCATGCTGTTGAGACAATGATTTATATCTCTGTCGCTCGCCCAGTAAGCAGCTTCATCGGTAAACACAAGATTACAGCAGCGGCCAACATGTTCCTCCCAACCAACATTTGAATTGTTGAATAACAAATCCCAGTTCTCGCCATAATCAGTTGAGTACCACCAGTTTATCTGGTTAGGATTATCTCCGGATGCAAGATATAAAACATCTGTCCATGGATCTCTCCTCACAAGATGAAAATGCCTTATTGATCCAACCGTTTCATCATTGGTTGACAATTGTTGATAGAATACTGTTTGCCAGTCCTTCTCACTCGTATAAGGATATTTCCCTCGCCATACGTAAAACCCATCTTGTGATGGAGTATGCGCATATTCAGCAAAAATGCAGTATTCAGTGCTTCCGCTTTGTATAAATTCAATTCCGGTATTATAAAGCCACCCATACGGTTTTCTGAATGCGTCCTCAAATAAAGGGGTAGCAGTAGTGCCATCCCATACATAGAGTGTCCCTTTATCTTCACGAACTCCACATATAACTCTGCCATCTTTCGGAGAAATGCCATATACATATAGATCCGGATCGAAAGGCACTTCTCCTATCTTTTCAGCGCTATCGAGCTGAGTTCCGAAGTAGATAGACTGATTACTACTATCTATCTTATGAAAAAGATAACCTGACGAAAAAGGTATTGCTTCATCTGTATACTCATATTTGACAGCGCAAAGGCAAAGAGATGTTTTTTCCTCACTTAACGAAGAATACTCATATGGGAGAAATCCGGGTTTCGCTTCTAACAATGTCGTTGAATCTGAATTATCCTTAGTATCCAGACTCATCCCATTGAAAACAAAAACAAGCAATATAAATGTCAAAAAGACCAAGGAAATCCACTTCGTTGCTTTCATTAGTAACTCCCGTTTTTTGCAAGAAATAAAAAGCTATATGTACCTTCTCCTTAAGTTCGTTATCACTCCAAAAAAGGACATATCTCTACTATGACACAAAAATGTAATTTTAAAGTATGATACTATTTATATCACTTGCAAAATAGTCCTCTTCTTTTACGAAATTCACTTATTCGATCATCTTCTATATGTCCATTCCGAATCTGAACTGCCTTCTTCAGATTAGCGGGATACACATCAATATCTTTCGAAATCAAGACATCTATATAACTAGCCAGTTCTTTACTAAGCACCTTCGAAACAGTAATCGGGTACATCGCAGGAGTATTATCGACCGCATAATGTATAACCCCCTCTTCGATATATACCGGATCATCAATAGACGTCGGGTGGGAAGTTTCAATCTCAAGATTCGGATCACAGCTAACGTCAATAATCATAGTGCCGGGCTTCATCTTTTTCAAATCTTCTCTGTAGATAATCCGGTCAGTTCTGCTAGTATCCCACATCACACAATTAATAAGCACATCATATTCATACATTTTTTGAACAAATAATCGTTCAAACTTCTTCGGGTAGACATCCACTGTCGCTCCAAGCCCATGAAGCACTCTCAGCGCACCTTTTGCCGTCTGCCCATTTCCAAGAATTGCCACTCTTGTATCGTAAGGCATTTTCCCACAATACCTAAACGCATGCATTACAGCAGCTTCACCTGCTATTTCACGGTTCCTATAAAGGAAGTATCTCCCATCTTCATATATTTCTTCCCAGGCGATGACCGTATGACAATGGTTTAAAGCCATAGATGTGAAGTCTGTTTTTTGTACAGCATGCGCCCATCCAAAAAGGATTTTATTATCACTTAGTGTTTCTAAATAATCAGAGTCACCCAGCTTGACATCTGTAATAATATCGCATGCCAATGCTTCTTCGCGAGAAACTATATGTGCGCCAGCCTCAATATATGCATTATCAGGAATATTTACTGACTCTCCATAGCCTTTTTCAAAAAATAAATGTCCACTAAAATTCAGGCTACTTACCTGTTCCGGCAATAATGCTCTTCGGCGTTCTCCCGTTTTGTGACTGATAATAAAACCCATCGTTTTCATAGAACTTCCTCGTAACAAAATAAATGCAAGAAATATCTTCTCATATCATTATTTCTTAAATAATGCTTTTATCTTTCGATACACCTTATAAGCTTTCCTATCCCAGTTTTTCTCAAGATTATGGAAATCAAATCGCTTTATCCATGCTATCTTTTTACCATATCCAGTCTTTTTTATATTCGGCCAATTCTCAATCAGCCGTTCTTTGCCATATGTCCATGTGTTCTTAGCCATATTATTGCATTTTAAAGCGATAAACTTATACATGTCCTTGAAAACGCTATCGGGATAATCAAATCCATATCTTCTGGGGTCATCTCCTTCAATCCAAATCTCAGCCATCGTTCTGTAACACTTTTCACAACGGCAGCAGTTTCCTCCTGTATGCGATTCCCAACAAACATGAAGTGGTATATTATTCTCTGGATGGTTTTTCCCATACTCAACCAAGTATCGCACCTTCTTCTGTCGGTTTAATTCAAATCCATCATGGACAACCTTACACCCGCAAAACCTAACTTGATTGTCTATCCTGGGGTCAGATGCGCATTTAACTCTCGGGCCATCCTCAGGGCAGTTTGATGATGCAATATAAAGCTTTTTTATCCCATAAAGATATGCAAGAGGTGCAGCATGGCCAATAATGCCAATACCATGCTTTACACCATACCACCAGCCTTTACCAAGAGTTTTTCTATACTCTTTATCCAGAAGATATTCTTTATCAAAATCTCTAAATGTACTTTTTATACAACAAAGATCCAACGAATTCTCATTGGCTATACTCTCTAGCGTTTTATGTACTAAGTTCCATTCTTTTTCATTAGATATTCTTACATCGCTTCCCCAGATACTCAATAATATTGGCTTCTCATCGATATGTTTGAGCATCGTTGTAACGGAGTCTACCCCTCCGGAAAAAAAACAAGCCGTCATTTTAGCACTAGAATGCAACATATTGTTTTCTTCTATGCTACCGATGATAATTTCCCCTTGAAAGGATGCCTCTGGATACATATTTTTATATCCAGCTTTAATATCCGGAATACACTGGTAAAATTCTTTATCTACAACAGGAACCTTGAGCTGTGCATCACTCAACCATATTATTGGAAGTACCGCTGTCATGAAAGGTATTATTGCAACTGAATCTGGTACATCTTCAATTCTTACTGGATATTCAATCCAAAACTCATTTTGAGAAAAAAAAGATGCAAGACCTTCCGATACTGTAAACTTATATGTCACTCTATTACAACATTTTTTTATAGTTATAAGGTCAATCCTATTCATATTAAACTCCGAACAAAATTAAAAGATAACCCTCTCATTAATTCATATTTATTGTATTGTTGTTGCATATCTCGATATTCGGAAAAGCTATAGATCCCCACCACCGATGCTCCCAATTCAATTTCTTATCATCTCCTATTTCGGAAATAATCTCTATAGAAAAAGCACGTGTCACATGATCCAGAATAATACTGTTACCAACTTCATCATTCTCAAACAAGGCTATACTGAAGTAGTATTTTCCATATGCCAAGATATCGGTATTAAAAGAAAACTCTGTTTCTTGCATATCTCCTGCCCTAAAATCACCAATAACATGAGACTGTGCAAGACCTACCGGAGAATCATTAATATATCTGACAATCATTCTATATCTGACAGAATGCAGTTCTCCTTGCGCACTCCACTTTAACTTAAACAGAACATTTTGACCTCTATTGTAAATTCCTTTTGCTCCTCCCGGAAACTCAATACTTCGAATATATGCTCGGTTCGTGGAATTTTGAGGCCGCTCTCTATCTTCTAGGTTGAGAAAGGATCCCGTCTCTACATTTTCATCTTGCAAGTATTGAACAATTGCCTCCTCAACATCGCCATCAAAAACAGCTTTTCCATGGTCTAAAACAATACATCTGTCACAAAGCTGTCTTATTGTATTCATATTATGGCTGACATAAAGAATCGTACGTCCATTCTCCCTCGAAACATCACTCATTTTCTGGAGACATTTCTTCTGAAAAGCCATATCGCCGACAGCCAGTACCTCATCCATAATCATTATTTCCGAATCCAAATGCGCTGCCACCGAAAAAGCCAGTTTTACATACATACCGGAAGAATAGCGCTTCACTGGGGTATCAATGAACTGCCGGCATTCGGAAAACTCGATGATATCCTCAATCTTCTCATCGATTTCCTTCTTCTTCATACCCAGAATGGCACCGTTCATGTAGATGTTCTCCCGACCGGTAAGTTCACCATGAAAACCTGTTCCAACTTCAAGCATGGATGCAACACGGCCGTTCATCCAAATATCACCTGCAGTAGGCGCCGTAATTCGAGAAATCAGCTTAAGGAGAGTTGACTTGCCCGCACCATTATGGCCTATAATACCAATGCGTTCACCTTTAGATACCTCGAATGAAACATCATCCAAGGCGAAAAAAATCTCACCTTCTTCATACTCTCTTGCCCCTATTTTTTTTGTTGGATCCTCCTCATGGCGTCTCCTGGCATTCCATCTCTGTATTTCTTCCCTCAGAGTTGTTCCACCAATCTGACCAAGTTTATACTGCTTAGAGATGTGGTCAACTTTAAGCATTATTTCACTCATAGACTCCACGCCTCCTAAATTGTATCCATAAATGTTCGCTCAATCCTGCTGAACATGACTAAACCAATAAAGAATACGACAACACTAACACTCCAACTTAGAGCATAATATCCAAGGTGAAAATACCCGAATCCAAACACTGCATATCGAAATGTTGTTAAAATCGGAACGACTGGATTCAGCATATACAATTGCATATATTTATCAGGAACAAGCTGTAATCCATAAGCAATCGGACAACCATAGCGCCACAATTCCAGACCAAAACCCACAAGCATTGCAAGATCGCGATATTTTGTGGTCACAGAGGAAATGATAATACCAAAACCGACCGCTAAAATCATCATTTGAATAATCAGCAGCGGGATCAGTAATAGCCATAAAGAAATCCGAATACTGGTTCCCCCACGAACTACAAAATAAAGCCAGAATACAACTAACATCGCGAATTGAATCCCAAAAGAGATTAATCGTGAGAATGCAGTGGAAATCGGGGCTACCAAACGTGGATAATAAACCTTACCCATTGTTCCTCTATTATTCAGAAAAGTATTGGATGTTGCACTAAGTGTCGAAGAAAAATATCCCCAACAGATGTTGCTGCTCATGTAAAATAAGAAACCGGGAATAATAAAGTCACCCGGAACATCTGCAGTGGTCAGTTTTGCAAGATTTCCAAATACGATAGTAAAAACAACCGTAGTAAGCAAGGGCTGGATAACTGCCCATAGTGGTCCCAATATGGTCTGCTTGTATTGCGCTGTAAAGTTCCTTTTTACGAAAAGAAATATCAAGTCTCGATACTGCAAAGTCTCTCGTAGATGAAGATCAAGCAACTTATGTTCTGACGATATATGAGTTTTGAAATGTTGTTCCATTCTTTAACGCCTTCATCAAATATTTTTATAAATTTCTTCGTACAATGGCTTCATTGCTTTCTCAATCAACTCGCGATTATATACCGGATGTACTTTTTCGAGCTTTTTAGCAATCTCAGGAATGTCCTTAATTGTGTCTGCCAAACATATATAATCCAAATTTTGGAACCATTCATAACAGCCTCTTACCTTATGACTCTGGCTCTGCAGAACAATACATGGCGTTTCTGTCACAGCAGCAAAAATCATCCCGTGCAGACGGTCTGTAATAACGAGGGACGCTCCGGCAAATTCTGAGAGTTTTTCATATACAAGCCTCTTTCGATGAAATGGAAATGTCCCACCCCTGACGTAAGTATCCGTACATGTCACCTGTTTATTCTGCTTCCTAAAGAACGCAAAAATTCTTTCTCTCTCCTCATCAGTAAGTGTTTTTTCTTTGTCTCCTCGCAAGCACAGCAATATCCCTTTACGATTTTTGTCTCTTTTTTCATCTTTTTCCCAATTTAATAGCATCGCCATATCTGGAACGAGGACAACATGAACATCCGGCATATTTTCTTTCATAAAATCATAGCTAATCTTCTCCCTTACAAAAATCGTAAGATTTGGGTGCGACTCATATATCTTTTTGGATTCTTCAAAGCATTTTCTCCCCTCTTCCGATTCCATATCAAAAAAAACCGTTTGAGGAAATACAATTATTTTATTTCTCTTAAAGGTTGAAATTAATGTCCTGAACTGCCTCTCCTCCCGTAGCCACAGTTGTCCCAGATTTCCTCCACCGTGGCGCAGAACAAGTCGTCTCCTAGGGGTTACTCTTGCTATATGCTTCTCGACCCCCTTTATCCATGGAAAATCTAGGTATGAAACATTCATTCGCGCCAGAAATTCCAGTTCTGCCTCTGCAATCGCGTGATCACCAAGATTTCCGTGGAGAGGGCTATGAAAAAGAACTGTTTTCCGGAATGCAGCTGATTTCATATAACGAGAAATCAGTAAAGCTTTATCTCTCTTACTCCACATCCATTGTACTGAATGATCTATACTGCCAATGACCGGTATCTTTTCCAGCCCACCATTTATTCCTTGCCCAAATCGCCATAATAATGCAAGTGATGGGTATGCCTGCTCATATAACTGTCTGTTTTGTTCTTTCTCATATATGGGTCGCCACCCATGCTTATGATACTTCCTCAGAACATGCCGTAACTTGTTATCTAGCTTTTTTTGATAGAATTCCTTTTCATTAGGTGCCAAGGTCTCAGAAGACATTACAGCCTCCTGATTTGTACAAATGCTCCCCAGAAGACGTTCAAATGTTACTCTTGCAATCTCTTCATAGCCATGCTTCAGGAAAAAATCAACCTGACCTTCTAACGCCGGTAAAGCATCGAGCCGTCTAGAGGACCAAGGTTTTTGCGTGATTCCATCACTATTCTGGAAATAGGCATAAAGCTCGATTTCAACAACTGCTACTGCTGACTGGGTAAAAATAATCTTATATGTCGTATATTCATCTTCATGAATCTTCCCTACCGGAAATCTTATTTCGGAAAAGCATTCCGTCCTATACAATTTTCCCCATGCAACAGTTACAAATCTGCCAAGATAATATTCTTCTGGCATCTTTAATGACACTCTTAGTTCATCGTTTTCAGGAATAGGTTCACCACTTGTCCTGTAAGTAAGACCAGCTGCCAAACACACCCCATTACTAACTGCAGCAGTCAAGAGATATTCCAGATACTTAGGGTGTACCCAATCGTCACTGTCGATAAATGTGACCCAAGGACAGTGCAGGTGGTCACGATTCCAATCCAGCCCCGCGTTCCGAGCAGCAGATAATCCCCCGTTTTCCTGATGAATTACAATAGCTCGAGGATCTTCATTTGCATAACTGTCACACATATCCCCACTGCTGTCGGTAGAGCCATCGTCAATTAGCACCAGCCTAAAGGACCTATATGACTGGAAAAGAATGCTCCTGATGCAGCGATCAAGATATGTCTCCACATTATAAACAGGCACAATGATGCAAATCTGTTCCTCATCATGCCCATTTTCTGCCCAACTATTCTCATATTTCATAAATGATCAGTTAGCCTTCCTATTAATAAGATCAATAAATCTCTCTGCAACTACTTCTCTCGAATACTTCTTGCTAATAAGCCGATAATTTTCGCGTAGCTTGGCTACACTTATATCCTTTGAAGCTCTTATTTTTACTAACAGCTCTTCATTAGAGGAATAAAAGAATTCCGGAATATCACGCAACACTTCATCTGAACCTTCATTGTGCTTACAAAGTACTACTTTTCCGTTTAAAACTCCTTCTATATACGGCATACCGAATGATTGCTCATTCGAAAAATCAACAACAAGATCAGATTCTAAAAGCGTCTGCTTTATATCTAGTGTTTCACCATGGTAGTTGATAAAATTTTTAAGTCCGTGTTCTTCTATCATTGATAGACATTCGTCTACATAGTCACCTTTACCATAAAGATCTATCACGACATCCTGAGACTCCGTCTGCTTTAGAAAATCTGCAAAACATACCATGTCTTCAATATCTTTTTTTCGCTCTTTGCTTATCCTAAGCATATAGGAACAATGAATTTTCTTATCACACTCACCTTTTCCTGATAAGCTATGTCCGTTATTGCCGGACTGCAGAATGCCAACTTCATCATAGGATATACATCGTGATGAGTCCAGGCAATTTCCGATAATTCCGTATTCCTTATAATTCGTAAATCCATTCAATTGAGCCAGTGCTTCCATATTAGACTTTGTGACGAATGCCGCCTTCTCCACACCCTCTTTCTGCAAAGTTGAGAGGACACCAGGAAAAAGTGATTCAACACAATTCGATGATGTATGGAAGAAATATATTTTCTGTTCAATAAACGGAGATGTCGCTTCTTGAAAGAATAAGTGTAAGGATTCTCTTGTTGAAACTATTATATTCGAATGAATATGCTTCATCCAATAATGCATCATTAAACCGGCGAAAGGCTTAATACTTTCTACACTCGGGTCATGCTTCAAGTGGCTGTGATGCCTCTTCAAAAAAAACGCATTCTCGATTATACGGTCACTCAACCTTCTGCGGTAGTGTCTTGTAGCCGGAGTAAGGGCCATACCTGAAGGAGAGTCGAAAGGACACACTTGTTTTAACGTAAACCCCCGTACAAGATATCCTTTTTCCATCAACCCTTCCGCTAGTGCTTTCGTTGCAAATACAGTTCCTCCGATACCTGAAAAATCATAGCCAAAAAAAGATATGGAGGCCTTCTCTAGAGAATAAAAATACGAGAATAAGCGCTCATTGTATTTATCATTTGCTACTTCGTATAAATCCAAACCATAATGCATATTACGTCTAAAGAATGGATTTATATCATAATTCATTTGAATGATACTCTCCACCAATTTTTCAGGAGTCTCTATAACCGTGCTTTTCAATTCTGAAACATCACAGTACAACTCCCGATACTTGGTATACACCTCCAGGTCCGGCTGATACAAAATAACCGGCTTGCCAAGGAAAGTGAAGTCAAACCCCACAGATGAATAATCTGTTATCAACACATCACTTTCAACAAGCAGATTCATTATATTCACTTTTTTCGCATATACAAAGCGAACGTGGGTATATCCATCCAGGCTGTTCTTTATTTTCTCTGCATCACTTTTTGAGAAAAACCGATGAAGACAAATAGTCATTTCATTGCCTTCGCATTCAACATACTCTTTTATCTTGGAATCATTAAGTACGCTCAATATGTTGTCAATAAAAGAGTGAATTTTATCACTGTTTTCCAGATATTCACGCCACGTTATAAACCAAAGTATTTTCTTGCCTTCATCGGATCTATGTTTTTTCATGTAGGCCAGAGTTCTTCTGGCCAGCTCTGCATATCGAGGATGACTTACTCCGTCAAATATTTGATATTCTTTAAAGCCATTATTCTCTTTCAGCTTCTCTCTTATGTTCGGATTATATACCATAAACCGAATCATAGAATTATTGGCATAAGTACTAGTATATCCGATCTTTTTCATTGCCAATGTTCCGTGCTGAAGATAAACTAGTGGAACAGTCGGTGACGGTTTATAGCTTTTGAACAATATCTTATCGGGCTGTACATCGCAGTAACTTACGCTCACAAAGAGGATGTCTGCCTGTTTATAGAGCCTTATATGATCTGCAGAATTTCTCCATACGATGTATTTCTTCTCATGGCTTGAAAGGCGCCTGTATACTCTTAGCACTTGCGCCGTGCGGCATGCAATGAAATATGCAGCAACTTCATCATGCTTATTTACAACAGATTTCCACAAATAAAAAGAATTATTGTCTGCACTTTCGCCTGAATTTTCGCCAAACAACCAGATATACTTATTATCCTTATTACTCATTACGGCTTCAATTCCTCAATCTGTTCTCGAAATCTTATGCTTTGCCATGATAAATATTTTAATGGTAAAATGCTTATAACTCAAAGCTGCTTTTTTGTGGAAGCAATTGCTCAAATGCATTTGTTATCTCTCTTTTTGCTCTCTCAAATGATTTTAACTCGTACACATCATTAATGCATACAACATAGCATTGTTGCTCTAATACTGTTTTCACAGCATACGGGATATATTTATCAGCAAGATGAATTGCACGAGCCTCCCGACCGGTCCTTGGTATAAACTTCCCTTCCACATATTGCCAGTCTCTCAGCAAGGTAGGCCCTACATTCGTAGGTTCCCTAAATTTCGACATACACGTCTCATCCATCTCTTTCTCCGCCTTAGCCCATACCTCATCGTAAGTAGACTTTAAAAAGCAGAAATGAACATGAGGACTATAAAATCCAGGAAAAAATGACTTGCATAATATCCTGGTTTTCATTGTGTTAATGGCTTTCTTCCCGTTTTTCAAGCTGTAAAGAAGTTTTCCATGACACTTGAAAACTTCGTTCGCATTAAAATTGTCGTTGATAACTTTTGTGTCATTGGCATAAATCATGCAGTTAGTATTTGACTCAAACTCAATTACTCTTAAGCCAAATGTATCCTTCGGCAATCCATTCTCAAAAAAATAGTCCGCAGGAACTTCCTTTGTAATAAAAAAGTCATCATTGAAATAAACAAACTGATCTGCCAGCCCATTGATACGATGCAGATTTAACTCAATTGTATGAGAATTAAACGTAGGTAAGTATTTCTCAGGTATAAAATCTGAGTGCTTTACTATATTAAGTTTAGGATTAGAAGTATCTAACCATTCGGGAATATGTCCCCATGTCACAAAATGAATTTTCCGAACCCACGGAGCAAATTTTTCAACTCCACGAAACCAATATTTTAATAATCCCCAATCCCGAAATCTAACATCATCTTTTAAGCCTGCTGCCTTCATATAAGGTGCTCTTTCAGCTCTCCAAGCCGGATCACTTCCATCTACCCAAGTGAGAACAAAATCAATTTCCTGCATAATAAATACCTCGTAAGCATCGGAAGTAATTCTTGTACAGTTACTTCATTAAACCTCGAACGATGATGGCCTTGACAGCACAAATTCAAACGCACTCTGAAGTTCTTTTTTTGTCTTCAGATAATCTGTCTCATTCATCATCCCGTCATGCAGGCAAATCATCGGAAGAGCTTGTTCACGGATGATTTTACACACTTGTTTATTATCCACGCCAAGTATATATGCCGAATTTCTGATCGGTTTTCTGACAATGAACTTCCCTTCCATGATCTGGCGCAGCCTGATCAACCACTGGTTCACATCAAGGTCGTTTCGCATATGATGTCTGCAGGTCTGATCGAGTATATCAAAGTCCTGCTTCCATGCTTCTCGAAAACTATCCTTTAGAAATGCCTGCGGCAGATGCGGTTCCACAGAGCCTACAAATCGAGGCCATGTGCACAGCATCATGTTCCTGATCAGATCCTTGCCATAGCAGGGATGCAGCCATTTCCACAGATTTTTCCTGAGGCACTGTCTGAAGTCATAGTCCCTGTTTATGTAGGAAGCATTATTCAGAAACATCATAAAGATGCGGCCTCCCGGTTCTTTAACAAGATCATCGGTCGGAATCGTATTTAGAAGAGCACAATCACAGGGCAGCCCTTTTTTAAAAAAGAAATCCTCTGTCAGAGGCTGCATCAAAAATGTATCATCATTGAAATATACAAAACGCTCGCTCAACCCCTTGATTCTATGCAGATTCAGCTCTATGGGATGACTGCTGAACGCAGGCCGATATTCTTCCGGCAGGTAATCTTCATGGCGAACAATGCGCAGTTTC
>OCTX012106990.1_pt1 | contig 18459 bp, 16 predicted proteins | sample 1539691 | NCBI WGS metagenome assembly OCTX01 (sample SAMN02144231, study PRJEB22623) | gut metagenome | biome: sheep rumen | host: Ovis aries | place: New Zealand | reverse complement strand
TGAGCGAATAGGAACCCAACTAATACAATTCATTGTTTCTATTGTATTAGCTCGAATTTTAGCTCCAAACGATTTCGGTCTTGTCGCATTAATCACCATCTTGATTAATGTGGCGAATGTTTTTGTACAAAGCGGACTAAATACAGCCCTTATTCAAAAAAAAGAGTCCGATGAACTGGACTTTTCAAGTGTATTTGTCGCAAGCTTTGGCATAGCGACGATAATTTACCTGACTCTGTTCTTTTCCGCACCTCTTATTTCGGACTTTTACAATCAAAAGGACCTTACCCCCATCATCCGGGTCCTTTCGCTAACATTGTTTGTTGGCGTGTTCAATTCCATCCAGAATGCCTATGTATCCAAGAACATGATGTTCAAAAAATTGTTCTATCGTAGCATCGGGGCAATGCTTCCTTCAGGCGCAATCGGCATTGTCATGGCATTAACGGGATTTGGAGTTTGGGCCCTTGTCGCACAACAGCTCAGCAACATACTCTTTGCCGTTGTCATCATGTGGTTTACGGTTCCTTGGAGACCTTCGCTTAAGTTTTCCATGACAAGAATCAAAGGATTATTTGGATTCGGCTGGAAACTGCTTTGCTCGTCTCTTTTGGATGTCGGATTTAGCAACCTACGCGGACTTGTCATTGGCAAATGCTTCGTCCCGGCTGACTTAGCCTACTTCAACCGAGGCGATACATTTCCCTATTTGGCAGTCAACAACATCAACGCCTCAATTTCTGCCGTCATGCTTCCGGCATTATCCTCATGCCAAGATGACAAACCGCAGTTCAAAAGGCTGATGCGCAGATCCATCATTACAAGCACCTTTATTATTATACCCATGATGACAGGCCTTGCAGCCGTATCAGAATCCGTCGTCAAAATCGTTCTTGGCGATGCATGGTTACCTTGCGTTCCCTTTGTACAGCTCTGCTGCATCATGTACGCATTTTATCCCTTGCACACCTCTAATCTGTCCGCAATTAACGCAATGGGCCGAAGTGACATATTCCTCAAATTGGAAGTCATCAAAAAGGTCTTGGGATTACTGTTGCTCATCGGTTCTTACTTCTACTTCAAGTCTCCTATAGGCATTGCCTATGGAGCAACAGTGGGTTCGTTAATCAATACATTCGTCAATGTCCACCCGAACAAGAAATTAATGGGATATGGGTACATGGAACAAGTCAAAGACATTATGCCTTCGATCCTTTTGTCCATTCCCATGGGCGTACTAATTTATGCCCTTAATTTTGTCCAACTGAACATTTTCATCAAATTAGCGCTACAAATTTTAGTTGGAATTGTTTTTTACTTTGGGATAGCCAAAATTTTGCACTTTGAAAGACTTGAATACCTTATTCAAACCATTGCTGAATTCAGGAGAAAGCATGGAAAATAAAGAGATTACAGTCACATCGCCTCTCCTTCCGTCCTTGGAAGATTTTATCCCGATGCTTAAGGACATCTGGGACCGAAAGTGGCTCACCAACAACGGGCACTATCATAAGGAACTCGAAAAGGCTTTGGCAGAGTATCTCGGTGTCGAATACCTGAGCCTGTTTACAAACGGCACGCTCCCGCTCATCACGGCGTTGCAAGCAATGCGTGTTACAGGCGAAGTCATCACAACACCTTATAGTTTTGTGGCGACAACTCATTCCATCTGGTGGAACGGTCTCAAGCCAGTCTTTGTCGATGTCGAAGAGGAAACGGGCAATATCAATCCCGAAAAAATTGAAGCCGCCATCACGCCGCATACCACGGCCATCATGCCGGTCCATGTTTATGGAACCCCCTGCAACATGAAGCGCATCCAAGAAATCGCAGATATTTACGGTTTAAAGATTATCTACGATGCAGCACATGCCTTTGGCGTCAAGAAAGATGGCGTTTCCGTCCTCAAGGCCGGAGACATGAGTACACTCAGTTTCCATGCGACCAAGGTCTACAACACAATCGAAGGTGGAGCCCTCATTTGCCACGACGCAGCCACCAAGAAGCGCATTGATTACTTAAAGAACTTCGGTTTTGCAGGCGAAACTACGGTCGTCGCCCCCGGCATCAACAGCAAGATGGACGAAATCCGCGCCGCATACGGCCTCCTGAACCTAAAGCAGGTCGATTCGGCCATCGCCAAGCGCAAATCGATTGCAGAAAAGTATCGCGAAGCATTAAAGGACGTGCCAGGCATCCGTTTTCTGCACGATATCGAAGGTGTGCGCCACAACTACGCCTACTTCCCGATTTTCATCGACGAAGCCATCTACGGCATGAGTCGCGACGCCCTCTATGAAAAGCTCAAGGAATACAATATCTACGGGCGCCGTTACTTCTACCCGCTCATCAGCACGTTCAGTGCATACAAGGGCCTGGATTCCGCAAATCCAGCAAACTTGCCGGTTGCACACAAGCTCGCCAACCAGGTTCTTTGCCTACCCATGTTTGCCAATCTGAACGACGCCGACATCGATAGAATCATTACCGTCGTCGCCAACAAGGGATAGCTTATCCAATAAACGTTGAGGTTTGTCGATAGATGAAAAAGTTGATGCTCCTTGGTGGTCTGCGGTATTTGCTACCGGTAATCGAAGAAGCCCACAAGCTGGGCGTATATGTCATTACGGCGGATTACTTGCCCAACAACATCGCCCACAAGTATTCCGATGAATACTGCAACGTGAGCATCATTGACAAGGACGCCGTCTTAAAGGCCGCCAGGGAACTGCGCATCGACGGGATTCTTTCTCACGCCGTCGATCCCGGAGTCACAACGGCCGCGTATGTAGCGGAGCAGCTGGGGCTCCCGTTCCAGTGCAGCCATGATGCAGCATGCATCCTGCAAGACAAATCCCTTTTCCGCAAGTTCCTTTCGGAAAACGGGTTCAATGCGCCCAAGGCCAAGGGCTACAACAACATCGACAGCGCTTTAATGGACGCCGATTATTTCAACTGGCCGGTCATCGTCAAGCCCGTCGATTCCGCCGGAAGCAAGGGTGTTACAAAAGTTGAAAACAAGTCGCAACTAAGATCCGCAATCGAGACCGCGCTTTCGGCCTCGATATCCAAGCAGATCATCATTGAAGACTTTTTAGACAAAGTCGGAGCGCAATCCAGCGCCGACATATTCACCGTTGACGGGGAACTCGTATACCCCGCCTATTCCGACCAGCTGTTCGACCCGAATGCGGAAAACCCCTACACTCCAGCCATAGAGATTTGGCCATCCTCGATGGACGAAAAGTTCCAGGACGACCTCACGCAGCAACTGCAGCGCCTGTTCAAGCTTCTAAAGGTCAAGTCCGGGATTTACAATGTCGAAAGCCGCGTCTGTTCCGACGGCAAGGCCTACATCATGGAAGTAAGTCCCCGAGGAGGCGGCAACCGCATTGCGGAGCTTCAGGACATGGCGACAAGCCAGAATCTTATCCAGAATGAAATCAAGAAAGCCCTAGGCATGCCTCTGGACAACATCACGGCCCCCCAATACAACGGAGTCTGGTGCAACTACATTTTGCATTCCTCCAAGGAAGGGACACTCGATTCCATAAGCATCGACCCGGAATTTGAAAGCAAGCATGTACGCGACATTGGTCTCATCGTCAAGCCGGGAGACCATATCGTGCCCTTTACTGGCGCAAACACCTCTCTTGGGACATTATTCCTACGATTCGAAACCCGCAAGGAACTTGACGAAGCTTTAAGCAATCCCGACTCATGGATTCAAATTAAGGTAAATTAGTGCAATGATGAAACCTATCGGCGGATACTTTGAATGGGAATTTCCTCCTGCAACAAAACAGGAGCTGCACAAGAATGCGGTGTACTTGAATAGTGGACGCCATGCCTTAGAATACATCTTAAAAGGAATCGAGAACATTCATCGCCTTTGGATTCCCTATTTCACTTGCGATGCCGTTCTGACTCCGCTACAAAAGCTCGGCATCTCCTGGGAATTCTACCACATCAACAAGCATCTTGAAATCGCCGACACGATGGAACTCGGCGAAGACGACTACATTCTCTACACGAACTACTACGGCGTAAAAGACGGATACACCGAGCTTTTTGCACAAAAATATGGTGAGCGGGCCATCATCGACAACGCTCAAGCATTTTACTGCAAATCCGCCCCAAATACGCATCAATTTTACAGCCCTCGCAAGTTCATGGGATTACCGGACGGAGGCCTCTCCGTAACGACAGTCCCCAATACAGCATCCCTCTTACCCATCGATAAATCTTTTGAACGCTGCACGCATCTACTGAAGCGAATTGAGCTTTCTCCATCCGAAGGGTATGCCGATTTTAAGGATGTGAGCAAAAAAATTTCGGAAGCGCCACTTTGCCAAATGAGCAAACTGTCCAAATCCATCCTTGCCTCCGTTGATTTAGACAGCATCAAGCAGAAACGTCGTGAGAATTTCGAAAATCTCCACAAAGCGCTGGCATCGACCAATCTCCTGGAGATTCCATCAATGGATTCTTTCGAATGTCCGCTTGTTTACCCCTATTGGTGCGAAAACGGCAGCGAGCTTAAGAAAAAATTGATTGGACAGAACATATTCGTCGCAACATACTGGCCAAATGTCTTTGAATGGGCCAAGCAAAATGATTTAGAATATAATCTTGCAAATCATGTCGTATGCCTTCCCATAGACCAACGATACGGGAATGAAGACATGGAAAGAATAATCAAAAGTATCGACTGAAAAAGCCCCCATAAATGAGGCGAAGTACTTTTTCCCATCAAGAAAAAAGTATATTTGAGCTTAATCGTTAATAAAACCCGCTATTTAAAAAACGACAAAAACTATGATTGATTTAAAGGGAAAGAAACTTCTCATTATCGGCGCTACAACTACAGAATGTGACATTGTCCGCTACGCAAGGGCTGCAGGCATATACACTATCGTTGCCGACTATCTTCCTGATTCCCCTGCGAAAAAAGTTGCCGACAAGGCTGTTTTAATCAACGCCCTTGATGTTGATGCATTGGTTGATTTTTGCAAAAAAGAAAAGGTTGATGGAGTAATCACTGGTTTTGTCGACATTTTGCTGAAGCCCTACATGGACGTGTGCAAGCGACTTGACCTGCCCTGCTACATTACCGAAAAAATGCTGAGCATGTCAACGAATAAGGTTGACTTTAAAAACACATGCAACAAGTATGGCGTCCCTGTTCCTCAGACTTATCTGATGGGAAACAAGATTGACGACAGTACGCTTCAAAAAGTCACATACCCCGTCTTTGTAAAGCCTCTTGACGGTAGCGGGTCTCGTGGTGCAGGCGTTTGCCATAACGAACAAGAATTAAAGGCACAATTCGAAGAAGCGGTCGGTTATTCCGCCAGCAAGAACGCAATTATCGAAGATTACATTAGCGGCCGAGAATTTCTCTTGGACTACATTGCCGTTGGTGGAGAATTCAGGTTGCTGTCCATCTTTGACCGATTCATGGCTTCGGACAGAGGTTCCGCCATCAATTATTCCACGATTAGCATGTCTCCATCAAAAGCAGTTGATTTCTACCTCGAAAAAATCAATCCGGCCGTCATCAACATGTTCAAGAGTGAAGGCTTTACGGATGGCGTACTATTCATGCAGGGGTACTTTGACGGAAAGAACGTGAAGTTCTTCGAAATGGGATGCCGTCTTGGCGGATCTTACTTCAACCACGAACAAGCTTGCTTAGGCTACAATGCCATGGATATGATTATCCGCTTCGCATTGACTGGCAAAATGGTAGAAGACATCACAACCATCAGCAAGGAATCCGCAAAGTACAAGAAATTTGCCTTAGATTGCAATTATCTGCTGAAGGGTTGCGACCATACCGTAGCAAAGATTGTCGGCATGGATAAAATAGAAGCCCTTCCTGAATGTATCGAAATACAGAAATATCATGACGTCGGCTATCATTACGGCAAGGACAAGACCGTTGATAGACCCATCATGGTTGCCGAGATTGTAGCAGAAAACAAAGACGAAGTAATAAGGTTAGTCAATTACATCAACAAGGAATACGATGTTTTCGATGAACACGGCGAATCTCTGTTGATGGAAAAACTTAACCCAGAAGCTTTGTTTAACTAAAGGAATTGACCAAATGAAAGTAGCGGTTATTGGTGCGGGTAATTCTGGCTGCGCACAGTCGATTAAGTTGATGCAAAATGGTCACCAAGTAAATTTGATCAAGACCTCGCATAGCCTGCATGACGATAATTTCGAACAACTCTTAAAAACAGGCGAAATCAGCTGTCTAGACACAACTGACGACAACAGAGAGTTTTCCCTCAAGCCCAACATGATCACCAGAGATCTTGCAAAAGGGCTGGAAGGCGCCGAAGTTGTAATGATTTTGACCCAAAGTCTGCAACACCGCGAATTGGCTAAAAAAGTAGGCCCGTTTTTGAAAGACGGCCAAATTGTTTTTTTGATCCCGGGCAATATGGGTTCAACACAATTCGCCAAGCACACGAAGGGCAAGCGCATCATCTACGTTGAAGGCGAATCCACTCCGTACGACGCACGCATTATTGCGCCCGGCAAAGTCGAAATACTTTTCAAGAACGTGAGAAATGCAGTCGCATTCCTCCATAAGGATGACGAAAGGTTTCTGCCTATCATCACATCCCTGTTTGGTACACACAAATACCTCAGAACAAACATCGTCGAATCGACATTGCACAACCCCAACATGGTTGTTCACACCATTGGAACCATCATGTCTGCAAGCAGAATTGAATATTCCAAGGGTGAATTCTGGATGTACCGCGAATCATTCTCGCCGGCCATTTGGAATTTGGTCGAACAACTCGACGACGAAAAGAAGCAAGTCATTCGAGCCTATGGCGGAAAAAACGCCATTAACTACCTTGACGCCTGCAAATGGCGAAATGAAGAAGACCTGTCCATAGATAGCTTGCAGGTATTCAAAAATTACGCCGCAACAGGAGGCCCCAAAGGCCCCGCCAGCTTGGATACCCGTTACATCTACGAAGATGTTCCGATGGAATTGTGCATGCTGGAAAAGCTGGCCGCCGAAAAGGGAATATCTACACCGATTGCATCTGCATTGATTACAATAGCTTCGGCACTGAAATCCACCGACTACCGAATGATGAGTTACGAAATTACTGATGTAAGGGAATACATTTAAAAAGCCATGGCATTACGTACTCAAGAAGAAATTATGTCTAAGTGGTCTAATTCTAGACCACTTGTTTCTATTCGTTGCATAACATACAATCACGAGAAATACATCGCACAATGCATCGAAGGTTTTCTCATTCAGGAAACAAATTTCCCTTTTGAAATTTGTATACATGACGACGCAAGTACAGACAAAACAGCCGACATCATCCGTACATACGAAGAAAAATATCCCAAAATAATCAAGCCTCTATACGAAACGGAAAACCAATGGTCCAAACGAGGCGATACGCTAACTCGAATCGTAGATTCCATGTTGAATGGTGATTACATTGCGATGTGCGAAGGTGACGACTACTGGACAGACCCGAATAAACTTCAGCAACAAATTGACTACCTGGAAGGACATCCCAATTGCGCAGTCGTGGTCCACCATTGTACCAAGTACAATGACCAGACTGGAAAAAACGAAGGGACGTTCCCGAAATTCACAGTGGAGCGCGATGTTCCGATAGAAGAAGTCATCTTAGGCGGTGGCGGATTATTCGGCACCAACACCATGGTCTACCGTAGAGAGGTTTTGGAATACCACAAACTGGCATTCTGGAAAGCAAGCCCCGTTGGAGACTATCCGACAATCCTCTCTTGCGCCCATCTAGGGAAAGTCCACTTCATTCCCAAAGTCATGTCCGTTTACCGAATTTTCAGTCAGGGATCTTGGTCCAGCAAAACTCTATTAAGCAAGGACGCATTCAACAAAAGGCTTACTCACATTAACGCATGTGAAGAATCTCTTTTGCACTACGATGAATTCACTGAAAAGAAGTATACACAAGCCATTCAAGAAAAACTTGATCTCAACAAGTTCAATCTATACTGGGATTTCGGCAAGTGGTCTTTACTGAAGACTACCATGCACTATAAGCAACGTTCCCTTTTAGGGAAGCTAAAGGCCCTTTACCACTGTATCAAGGCATAAGCGGCCTTATAGCCCAACATTAAGCCAACCAGCATAAACATACTCGGGAAAAAATTCTAAAATTAGTAAGAGTCTAAAAAGCGAGATTGTAATGGCATTATCTATTTATGTGGTAAAGAAATGGATTGGCATTCTTTTGGGGAAAAGCGTCTTTACTGTAAATCAAGACGAAGGAAAAGTATACTCCAAGACAGATCTTGCTGGTTACTACAACAACCTGACTGAAAAAATAACTCGATTTGGCCTACCGGGAAATGAAATTCCAAAGCGTCATGTTGCAGAAGGCATGACAATTGAATTCAGCATCGAAATTTTCCAGTATGGTCTTGCCGCGTACGACTTATACCTCATGACAAACGACGCATGCTATTTGGACAAGATGAAAGCATGCGCAGACTGGGCTTTAAAGAACATAGATGAAAAAGGTCGATGGGCTACATTTCCTTACAAAAAGCCCAACCAGCTATATTCATCGATGGCACAGGGCGAAGGATTATCCCTTTTAACACGCGCATATAAAGTGTGGGGTGATCAGGCATATGCAGATGCCGCCAAGAAAGCAAAAGAATTCATGTTGATACCTGTGGAAAACGGCGGCACAACAGTATACGAAAACGGTAATATTTATTTCTACGAATACTTACATGAAGACCAGGTCTTAAACGGCTGGATTTTTTCGGCATGGGGTATTTTAGATTATGCCAAATGTTTCAATGACAAGGAAGCATGGGATCAATGGAACAACACGGTAAATGCCATGGCCCAGAAATTGCCCATGTACGACAAAGGATTCTGGAGTTCCTACACAGACGCCAAAAAGCTTGCGAACCCATTTTACCACAAGCTTCACATAGCACAACTGAACGTCATGTACGATCTGACCGGCATTGAAGCATTCAAAAAATACTTTGAAATCTTCTCAAGATATCAGAACAATTGGTTTTACAGGAAAACAGCCTTTCTGCTAAAGTTTATACAAAAAGTATTAGAATGAGATAGTACGACTATCAATCGTCAAAATTTGGATTAGAAAGTAAGTATGAAAAAAAAGCGAATTTTAGCCGTAGCCTCAATTGGCGGGCACTGGATTCAACTGCTTCGAATAACCAAGCCTCTAGAAGAATTCTATGAGGTTGTATATCTCAGTACAAATTCCAAGTGTCAAAGTCTTGTTCCCGAAAACAAATTTTTCTACATCCAGGATTTTAACCGCTGGTCAATTTGGCAAGCCATTCCTGCAACAATAAAAATCCTTTTTGTTTTATTGTTCATTCGCCCCAAAGCGGTAATTACAACAGGAGCAGCCCCCGGCTTACTTACGCTTATAATAGCGAGAATGTTTTTTATCAACACTATTTGGATTGATTCCATCGCGAATGTTAAAAGGCTTAGCAGCAGCGGAAAAATAGCACGCAAAATCGCTCATAAAATCTACACCCAGTGGCCTAATTTAGTTGACGATAAGGTCAAATACGCCGGAAACATCTTTGGAGACTGATAAATGATTTTTTGCACTATCGGAACGCAAGCTCCATTTGACCGCATGCTGAAAATTATAGACGAAATAGCTCCTTTAATAGATGAAGAAGTTATAGCGCAAGTTTACAAAACGGATGTCAAGCTCAAGAACATCCGTACCGTCGACTTTCTGTCACCTACAGAATTCAACGAGATTTTCAACTCGGCTAGACTTATCGTAGCCCATGCAGGCATGGGAACGATAATTTCTGCACTTGTACGGCAAAAGCCAATCATCATCTTCCCAAGAATTGCTAGTCTCGGAGAGCACAGAAATGAGCACCAGCTTGCAACAGCAGAAAAAATGAAGGCTCTCGGCTACGTCTATGTCGCACAAAACGCAGACGAGCTCAAGGATCTCATCCTAAAAAAAGATCTTGTCCCGCTCCATAAAATAAAGGACTACGCTAGCGAATCGCTCATAAACGAACTCAAGAGCGTCATTGGCTAACATTCATCAGCTTTTCGCGTAAATAGGCTATAGAACGGTCTCTGAATTCCATCAGTTTTTCCGATTCGATAGCCGTCACGGAACTTTCTTGCAATTTTTCCAAGTCGTTCATTTCAACTAAATGATGTTCGGCTCCACAAACCGAGAGGAAATCGGCGATGCGGTTATCCGAACCGTCTTTTCGCTTGATAACGGAATAAAAATCACGCGCAAAGTTCAACGCAAAAGCGGTACCATGGAATGATGTCGTGACGACAAGTGAAGCGTCACGGAATAGGCGTAAAAATTCCAGAGGTCCAATGGAATCAAACGAGATACTATTCTCGATACTGTAGCCATCCTTTAAACCATGAAGAACGACAACCTTCAAATTTCTTTCACGGGCAAGCTTATCGACCAACGAAAGGATAGACGGATACGGATCAAACGAATAGTGTAATATATATACCAATAAATATTTTCCGTTTACCAGAGGACGATCCACACAAAGACGAGTCCATTCATCCCTATTCAGCAGCAATGTCGGATCACAAACAACTTCCGGTGCTTTTCCTATTAATTTTTCCACGACATTCGAGGCCGACTTTTCACGGACAGAAATAAACTGATACTGTTCCAAAAATTTTCTATACAGGGGTTGCATTTCATCGGGAACATCTTTCCCAGAAAAACTAGCCGCATAGCTACATTTTAGCGCATTTCTCGGAGCAAATCCAAGCAAGAAATTGGTGTCGCCCACCATATACTGGGGATTCCAAACCTGGTCACTGCCGGTCATATAGATATCGAACTTTTCATGAATTTGCCCAAGCGATTCAGCCGAAGCGTATTCCCTAGACAAGTTAAAATACTTCTGGTAAAAGGACCTAAAGGCTCTCTGTTGGAAAAATCTCTTAATGGCCGCATTTGCCTTTTTCTGTCTTGAAGAAATGCGCAGTAACTTTACAAGCAACCCCAGCAAAGCCATTGCAGCGAATCGCGCCATGCTCTTTTTCGGGTAATAGGGAATTTTTTGGCGTTCACAGTGAAATTTATTGGGATACAGATAATCAATAATCGTCGCCTTAAATCCCAATTCTTCAATTTTTCGTTGCAGTGCATACGCCTGGAGTGCTGAACCATAATTCAGTACCTTATGCATTGTAACAATGCCAACACTCTTCATTTCTAGAACCTCAGAATTCCTTTAAGAAAATCCCTAAGTTTACGGGGCAATAGTTTGCGCCGAATCCGTCTAACACGCCACATAAATGGAGATTCATGAGCGAGATAATGGCGTTGGAGTTCGTCAAAAGACATCGTCTCCATTTGCTTGTAAATAACATCTCTGATTGCCGGTTCTGCAGTCGGACGATACAAGTTTCCATTCCCAGCGCACGCTTCATCTACAGACAGATCCATAACCTTCACTTTGTCCAAGATACTCTCAAATACCACACGCCCCTTTTCCGAATTCACTAAGATGAGCGACAGTCCCAGTTTTTCGGTAAAATCATGCTTTCCAGAATATTGAGAGATTCCCCAAAAATCACCTATGGTCAAATCAGCCGGACGATCAAGGTTCGCATATTTACATCTATAACAAGACTTTCGATATGTTTCCCCCCGCAAAAAAGTGGCATAATATGGATCGCAATAAGGATTCAATGTTGTTGTAGTTCCATTGCAGGCAAATGACCCCACCAAACCCCAACCACTGGGGCCTTTATCGCGGAAGCGATATTTCTCAATCACACCTCCGTGTTTTTTCCCCAGCCATTTTAAATAGGCGTCAAACAATTGTGCACTGGGAGTTCCATGGCATGCCAGATCCACAGTCGTGAGGTTATCATATTTCTTCGACAAGAATGCGTTTAAGCCAGCAATCTGGCAGGGCGTTCCAGAAAAAAGAACTTCTCGACCATCTGCAAGAATCGACTTCACACGACTATAGACATCCCCCAAATCACTAGCCACATACTTGGAACCTTGGAGCTTATGTAAATCCTCCATGCGTTCAACAACAACATGAGTCGCAACAAGCGTATTCGAAAAGGCAGCCCCTACAACTGCGCCCTTATTATCCAAAAATCTTGTGGCAAGCGCAGCAAACGCGCCTCCAGAGGCACTACGAGAAAGCCTATCTACATCACGACATTGAACAACATAGGCTTTTTGCATAGGCCTATGAACAGGTTCCTGCATTTGAGGGCAATGTTTTTGGCACAATCCACATTCAATACAGGTATCACGATTTATTTGAGGATATAAAAAACCTTCTTGATTCGGAACCATACGAATACACTGTTTTGGGCAACTTTGAGCACAGCTTCCACACCCACAACAGTCTATCTCATTCAAGATATCCAAAATAGGTTTCATCAAGGAGTTTCCTCTAATTGTTCATCCTCTATGTCATCTTCTTTTGTATTGAACAAAATTTCATACTTCAAAAGTATAATAGAGAAAAGGAACAGAACCGACATTTCTATGCCAATAACCGTAGATAAAGTTTTCCCCACCAAAAAGCCCAATGGCAAAAACACCCAAACAAAGTGCTTTTTCCAAAGGGAAACAATAGCATTGAAAATACACGCCATATAAGCAAACGCGCCAACAGCACCAAAATCCACCAAAATCTGGAACCAAATGCTTTCGGCGCCATAAATTCCCTTATCCACTTCCTGAACATAGTGCCAAATAAAGCCAGATCCATTACCCCAGATAGGCGAATTCGCCCAATAGAACAAACTGATAAGCAATTGTTCTTGGCGCATATCCGTATTACTCCCACTCACCGCAGTTTGATCCGTATTTATAAAGGAACCTACAACTTCCATCAAGAACGATGCAGAAAGAGCCAATACAACAATTACACCAACAATCTTAATAAAGATATATCTCGGCTTTATAATTTCATGCGCAACAACACCAATAAGAGCAACACATGTTGCCGCAATAACAGAACGCGTTCCCGTAATCAGGACTCCAACCGCGCACAACGGAAATAGCAAAAGCAAAGCTTTTTTCATGTCAACGGAAAACTTATCCGCAATCCAATAATAACTAGACAAAATCAAGCCAAAAAACAATCCTGTAGGTGCAGGCGTAGACAGAAAGCCTTGGCACCTTTTAATACCAAAGCGGAATTTATCATAATCCAGAACGCTTACATTACCAAGGCCACTTGAAATAAGATAGCGGATATAAGGATTAGATGCACTTGCCATTTCGAACAAGCAATACAGCCCCATTGCAATGGCAAAAAAAGCAATGACCTTCAAAAGGAACATTAGCTCTTCTTTTGTTTCAATGCACATCCAAAGAATTAACGGGAAGATATAATATGCATTAAAAGTCATAAGGGCCGTTGGCCAATGAGGTTCTATAAGAAGGGATGTTCCCGCAATGGAAAACAACATCAAAAAAGAACCAAACCAAAACGGATATGACTTCATCAACGCTTTTTCATCTTGGCTCAACTTAAACGGTGCTAAAAAAGTGACTAAAGCCGCAACAACATCAAAATTCGAAAAAGGAGTTCCCGGGAAAACAAGCATCAAAAAAACTAAATGCAAAGGAACAAGCAGCATGACAGCACGCTTATAATCATAAAGCAAAGCAAATAAAAATACTAAAACGACCAGGTACTGCATTTACTGGAAAATAGATACTAAAAATTTTCGGAAACGGAATACAAGCATTGGACTTAAGCCAAGGCATAAAATCTTTGCAAAAAATCTATCCCACGATTTCAAATTAAGCGCGGAATCAATATAGACTCTATTCGCTTTTAAATTATCTAAAAGATTCGGGATTTTGTCAAACAAGGCACGATTACCACTAATGACAATCTTCCGCATAAAATGGAAACAATGGGCCGCCAAATTTGATCGGGTTTCCCTATCATAACGGCCACCATACACATCACGAGAAAGCCGAACATTTTCTTCGGCTTCTTGCATAAGGAGCCAAAAATTCAGATTGATGGACGTTCCGCTGATGCCACTTGTTCGAGTCATATAATGATAAAGATTCTTCGGGACCACAGCAATTGCCGATTCCTGCATTATAAACCGACGTGTTACCGGAATATCTTCAAACTGTCTATTCAAAGGGAAACGAGCATTATCCCACAAAGTTTTTTTAAATAGCTTATTGCAGGCCCACGCCGGCAAGGACTTTCCGTCAAAGAAATAACTCAACGCCTGTTCTTGCGGGATTGTTAAAGAGCCAGGATCCAAGCAGTCCGAACGCAACAATTTCCCGTTTTCATCATTATGTTCAACTCCGCAAACAGCCAGTGAACACCCTGATTCATCTAACGCCTTCGCAAGATTCTCAAACATATCCGGTTCACACCAATCGTCACTATCGACAAAACCGATGTATTCGCCACGGGCAATGTCAATCCCCGCATTTCTTGCAGAAGACAGGCCTCCATTTTTCTTATGAACGACAACGATTCTAGAATCTTTTTTCGCCAACTGGTCGCACAACTGAGGGCAATTATCTGGAGAGCCATCATCAACCAAAATGATTTCCAAATTCAAATATGTCTGTACCAATATACTGTTGACGCATTTTTCCAAATAGCGTTCAACATTATAAATCGGGACAATAACAGAAATCAATTTTTGGTCATTCATAATCAAAGCGCCTTAGAATAATATTCGTAATACGCTCTTGCCGTATTAGAAATATCATAGTTAATACGGACATGTTCATGCGCTTTTTCAACAACATCGCCAGGGAAATCATTGTACACGATAGACTCTATTTTGGAAGCGCAGTCATCTGCATCCCCGCATTTAAAGAATTGGCCAAATTTACCGTTTTCAATAATCTTCATGGGACCATCATTATCCGCAATCAAGACTGGCACCTGGGCGGCCATAGCCTCGGCAATGGTAAGTCCAAATCCTTCAAATAACGAAGGCTGTATTACCAAATCGTAATTGCATAAATTCTCATACAAGTAAGTTTGGCTTTGCGAACCAAGAAAGTGGATTTTATCGACCCATTTCATTTCAGAGGCGGTCTTTTCAAGCATACCCCTCGAGGAACCATCGCCAATAAAGTCCAAGGTAAATTCATATTCCGGATGCCTTGAATGAAAAATGTCCAAAGCTTTCATCAAAAGGTGTTGACCCTTTCTTTGCGTTTCCAAACGGCTAACTTGAACAAACCTGTGTATAGTCTTTTTTTTCAAGGAACGCTTCTTAAAGCCATCTACAAGGATTCCATTTTCAACAACAACACTTTCTTTACCGGAATGTTCCAAAATACTTTGGCGGACACTTTCCGAAATGGCAAAAACCGTTTTGAACTTGTTAATACATTGAAACGGCGTTTCCTTATTGTACACATCATGAACCGTAACAAAAAAGGGGCAACGAATCAACGGATGGATTAAATAACGCCACATTACCGTATTGTGCAAGTGAATGACATCGGGGCGAATTCTTAAAGCATGGTAATTCAGGCGAATCAAATGCAAAGGAGACTTGCTACCTACAGGCCTCTTATTGTATACAATCTTCACATTGGGGCTAAACAAATCTACAAGCTCTTTACTGTACAAATCATTAATCACTAGCACATAAACATCAGCATAGAGACTTTGCTTGTTGACAATATTCACAAGCATCGTCTGGATACCGCCAAGGCCCAGATCATTAACAACATGCAATATCTTCATAAACTCGTTCCAGCTTATTTAAAACAACATCAGCCGTAAAGTTCGACTTGGCGCGATTCCACCCGGCAAGTCCCATCTGAATGCGTAGATTCTTGTCGTTCACCAATTTTTCAAGTGCTTTTGTTAAAGCCTGGATATCACCGGGGTTGCACAATATACCGCAAACACCGTCATCGACAACTTCAGCGGTTCCACCCACAAAAGTAGAGATGACAGGCAAGCCCATGCCCAGAGCTTCAACAAGACTCATGCTAAAGCGTTCTGCGTAAGACGGCAAAACAAGAAGGTCGTATTCCGACAATTGCTTGATGTATTCGTCATGTCGCAACCACGGAGAAACATGAATCACATCTTTTTTCTTGCTTTGAGAAACTGCATTTCGGACCCGTTCGATTTCACCATCCCCAAACAGGAACAATTCCGCAGGGACATCAAACAAGGCGGCGTCAAAGGCCTTTATCAAATCCAAAACCCCCTTGCGATCGCCAAATCGTCCCGAAAAAATTACCTTAACAGGGTTTACATGCTTTGATAAATCAACAGGAGACGAGGCAATACTTTCGCATGGATTAGGAACCGTTGCAAAATTATGCAGTTCCGGATCAAATGAACGAAGGAAAGCTTCCATTTCAGAAGATAAAACTATTATCTTGGCCGCATTCCTAAAATAACTACGGATAGCCTTTTTCGTGAAAGCCGAAGAATTGTTGCAAAACTCATCAAATACGCTTCCATGAACATGAGGGGCATACTTCATACCACGCAAGCGAACAAACAAGCTAACGACAAACATTCGCCAAAAACTACCGTAACTGGCCGTATGCAGTTCATAAAGGATTGGGCTCTTTTTAGAAGCAAAAAGAACCTTAAGGCAAGTCTTCAGCACCAAAGGCAAAGAGCGAAGAAAGGAGCCATTATAAGTAGCCAGAAAATTTTTTTCAGTTAAGCCAAATAACTTTTTATAGCTCAATAGGACTGAACAAATTCCACCTTGTACAGACAAAGCAGGCCCAACATGGCAAACCTTTTCTATCATTCCTACTCTGCCTTACCCTTACCAATGCTCGTCACTTCGAATCCGATTTTTCTCAGTGCATCAGCATCAAGAATATTACGACCGTCAAATACAAATGCGGGCTTTGCCATCGAGCTGTAAATACGCTTCCAGTCGAGTTCAGCAAAGCACTTCCATTCCGTGCAAACCACAACGGCGTGGGCGCCTTCGGCCGCCTTGTACGGGTCCTCTTCGAACGATACCTGTTCAATCACATCCTTGAGGTCACGTTTGGCATCAGGAATCGCCTTCGGATCCGTCACGACAGGCAGCGCATGTTCGGCAAGCAAGTCGCGCACCACAAGGTTCGCCGGGCTTTCACGGGTGTCTCCCGTATTCGCCTTGAATGCAAAACCGAACACGGCAATCTTCTTGCCAGCAATCGTATTGAACATGGTTTCGAGCATGCGGTCCACCACGCGGTGCGTCTGCCACTCGTTAATCTTCACGACGCTTTCCCAGTAAGCAGCCACTTCCGGGAGTCCATAATAACCGCAAAGGTAAACAAGGTTCAAGATGTCCTTCTTGAAGCAGCTACCGCCGAAACCGATAGAAGCCTTGAGGAACTTGGATCCAATGCGACGGTCCTTGCCCATCACGTAAGCGACTTCGTCGACATCAGCACCAGTGCGTTCACAGAGAGCGCTAATGGAGTTGATGGAGCTAATGCGCTGTGCAAGGAATGCGTTTGCAGTAAGCTTTGTGAGTTCGGAACTCCAGAGGTTCGTCGTAAGGATGCGGTCACGCGGCACCCAGTGGGCATACACGTCCACAAGTTTCTGGCAGGCAGCAAGGCCCGATTCCGTCTGATGGGAGCCAATGAGCACTCGATCGGGCTCCAACAAGTCGTTGATGGCTGTACCTTCGGCGAGAAATTCCGGATTCGAAAGCACTTCAAAGTGAAGGCCCTTGTCGTTCGAATTCAAGATGCGTTCCATAGCCGCAGCGGTGCGGACCGGGAGCGTCGACTTTTCGACGATAATCTTGCCTTCGTCAGCAATTTCCAAAATATTGCGTGCAGTCTTTTCCCAGTACTGCAAGTCAGAAGCCTTGCCGGCACCGTGACCAAACGTTTTTGTCGGTGTATTCACCGAAACAAAGATAATGTCAGCTTCCTTGATAGCAGCCGGAATGTCCGTACTAAAAAACAAGTTACGGCCACGAGCACGCTTTACAACGTCATCCAGACCAGGTTCAAAAATCGGAAGGTTTTCGCTATTCCAGGCATCAATACGAGACTGGTTAATATCAACAACGGTGACCTTAACATCGGGGCACTTGTCGGCGATAACAGTCATGGTGGGGCCACCGACATAGCCAGCACCAATGCAAACAATTTTAGTTTCGAAACTCATGATGTTACAAAATAGCAATTGCAACATGTGTAAACAGCAACTGTACTCAAAAAGTGCACAAATAATAAGCCATTTACAAGACTTGAATGCCTATTTGAAGATAGCGGTGATTTCGCCTGCGTATTGTGGCTGTATTATGCGCAACGGAGCTGTTTCACCATCACTCCATCCTACAAAAGTACTTCCAGAATAAGGCTCCGCAAGAAGCGTCACCGGATAATCCTCAAAGAAATTCACAGTCATTTTTTCCTCATCTATAGGGAG
>OCTX012207277.1_pt1 | contig 18460 bp, 37 predicted proteins | sample 1539691 | NCBI WGS metagenome assembly OCTX01 (sample SAMN02144231, study PRJEB22623) | gut metagenome | biome: sheep rumen | host: Ovis aries | place: New Zealand | reverse complement strand
AATTATAAAAAGATACGAAGAAGCTAAGAAAAATTATGAAAAAATACAAAAATTGGATGGAATTATTGAAAAATATAAAATATTAATAAAAATTATAAAAAATTGATGAAAATCAGATGGAAACGTAAAAATTATTAAAAATTGTAAAGAATTACAAGGAAATTATGGATAATTATAAAAAAATGTTAGAAAATTATAAAAATTGCGAGAAATTGTAAATAATTATTAAAAATTATAAATAATTATAAAATAATTGTTAGGAATTATAAAAAATATTAGTGATTGTAAAAAGTTATAAAAATATAAAAAAAATTACGAAAAATTATTAAAAATTGTGAGAAATGGCGAGAAACTGCGAGTGGGTGTGGCGCGATGCGTCCCACGAAATTCACTATCCAATTCCAGATGCGACCGCTCTCGTAAACCAGGTAGAATCTAGATTCTACCTGGAATCCGCGCATCAATTATTTAAGACTGTCAAGGAACTCTTTGATAATATCATCGTCAGTTCTGAATTTTATATCATTAAAAACAACTTTCTTTTTAGGTTTCTCTTCCTTTGTTTTACTCTTGTTTTTTGAAAGAGTTTCATTAAAAATTTTTTCTAAATTATCCCAACTTTTATTAAAATCTGTAATCCAATTAAGATTCTTTTCCCAATTAGACTCAAGATCTTTTAGTTCCTGTGCTATTGTTTCGGCGGTTAAATTCTTACAATTTTCTTTGCCAAAAACCATCTCAAAGTAGTCTTCTAGATCTCCCGCAACTATTGAGCGCAGATCATTGAGTTCCTCTTCACGCTGCTGCTTTTCAGCTTCCTTTTTCTCGTCCTCTTCCTTCTGATAGCGAGCCTTGGCGGCGGCCAGGTCTGTCATGAACTGATTCTGGAGTTCGTCCGCAGAAAGTCCAGATTTTAGTGCTTCGTACAAATCCATACCTGTATTTTTATTATCCATAATTTTTCTCCTTTTTATTTTTTACAATTTTATTATACCAAAAATTTTTAAAGTTTTCAAGTCTGCGCGGATTCTCTCAGCCTTTTTTTTAATTATAACAAAAATTTTTTAAATTTTCAAGTTAAGAATCCACGAGATGCGGCTATATGAGAAAAGATGCGGATCCCGCGGCCCGGTCTGCATTTCGGGAATCCACGAGACGCGACCATATGGGCCAAGGTTCCAGAAAAAAAGCCCATATGGTACTAGTGGGAGGGATCGCGGCCTCGGCCCGGGCGCCAGCGGCCCGGCCATCCGCATAATTATTCATTAATCCAATTAATCCAGCCAAAACCGCATTAAAGGAGAATCCGGGCGCAAAATGAGGTAGATTAATCTACCTCATAAATATACATTTCAACTTTTTCTTTTTCCCATTCTTTCCACGCTTTGTCAATAGCTTCTTCTTCTGTAGTGGCTTCAATTTCTTCTTCAAAAAATTTTTCAATACTAATTTTAAATTTCTTCATAATTATTCTTCCTCTTCTACAAAATAATCATCATCTTCATCCCAAAAGAATGCGGCATCATCGCACTCTTTAACGGGGTCTCCGCCCTTATCAACCATTTTACAAGTGCCGTCATTTTTCCAATAAGGACAATCCCAACCATTTACAGGACAATAAAATTTCTTTTTCATTTTTAATCCTCTTTTGAAATTTCAAAAATATAACTTTTAGAATCAATTTTTGTTATAGTAGTTATAAAATCATAAATTTCTTGTAAATCTTTAGTTATAACACTAAGCTGTTTAAAATTATCTTCTTTTCTGATAGTATAGCAAATCCACATTTTTATTCTTCTGCATCCCTTTCGATATTCCAAATCATATCATGAAAAGCTTCATCAATAATGAATGCAATATCAAGAACATTCATGTATTTTTTGTAATCATTAAAAACCGCTGTGATTTCATCTCTTTTTGTGTCTGCAATACTCATTGCTAATTCTCTCATTATTTCATCCATATTCATTTTTATATCTCCTTTCTTTTGATAAGTCTATTATAACAGATTAAATTTAAATGTCAAGCGTTTTTAAAAAAATTTTTTGTTATTGTTTTAACAATCGACCGGGCGTCACTTTCGCACATTAAAGTGCGAAAGTGTTGTTAAGTTCAATCTGTTTTGCAATTTTCTGAACATTCCGCCAACAAGCTGAATAAGGGTTACATTTCATGTTTTCGTTTGCCATTTTCAGACAATTCATTAAGATTTCAACCTCAATTTTAACATCTTCAAGTCCTGTGTGGCTTTCTGCAAAAATGGAGTCATTCTTCAGATAACGATAAGCACATTCCGCACTTGTCTGAATATTTCCCGCTTCAGAAACAAAGCCGTGAGTTGTCGCATAATTTACATAATTTACTGAATTAAGCAGACCGCTTGTGCAAGCCATGTGCCAAATACAGAAAAATTCAGTGCCATAAGGGAAAAACCATTTGATCATTGAACCGCTCAAATAACGAATATCGTTTCTTGTTGCTCTGTTATCAAATCCCATGTTGTAAGCACCGACCTTAGTTACATTAAAATGATTCATGTCTGATTTAATTTCTTTGCGGATATTGCAAATTGATTTCATTATCCGCTTGCCTGTTTTCAAATCATCCCGATACATCGGAATCTTTTCAGCAAAGTAGGCGTTTTTCATAAGTTCTTTATCGAGAAAGATTTCAGCGACAACGAAAGATTTTTCTGTTAAAATCTCACCCGTTTCAGTGTCAACAATAGCATAACCTACATCATACGGAAGCGGCTGTTCTACAGAGTTTGCGGTTTCAGTGTCGATAACAAGTACATTCATGATTTTTTATTTCCTTTCTTCATTTGATGAACTTATTATAACGCTTGCTAATTAAATTGTCAACACTTTTTAAAAAATTTTTTTAGAATTTTGCGCCCGGCCGCCTTAAAAAATGACCAACTTTTCATTGTTTTTTAATAAAAAGTTGGTCAAAAGTTCTATTTTTTTGGCGGCCTCTGTTTAATTAAATCTAATTTATAGTGATTTTCACCAACATTAAACTCAATTATCTTGCTTTTGTTGGTAATTTCTACAGGATATCCTGTATTTTTCAGACAATCCGCAATTATTTTTATCAGATTTTCTTTTTCTTCATCGGGTTTTCTTTCTCTTTTTACAGCTTTTCTAGGCTTGTCGGCTTTTGCATCATGACCGACTTTATTGATTTTGGCTTTTTCGGTCAGCTCTTCTACCACTTCATTTTCAAGATACCCTTCATCTTCAAGCCATAACTGAACAGCTTCATCATGGGAAAGTTTGAGCAATTTCATACTCTTTTCAATTTCCGTATCGGGAATGCGAATAGATTTACCATTAAAATTATAGATCATGAATTACACCTCTCTTTCTTTTGGTAATTGAATTATACCATAGGTGTTTTTATTTGTCAACCCCTTTTGTGAAAAATCGCCCGGGCCGTTAGACGCCCCTAATCAATGAATTTTTAAATTATGATTAGGGGCGTAGGTTGTGAGTAGGGGCAAAGCCCCTATCTCATGCGATGGAATAGTACGGAGTCTTCTTCACATAGTTCTTTTCAAGAGCGCCACCCTTGACAAGATCTGTAAGCATGTGAGTAATGCGCTGATTAGTTAATCCCGCAAGGGACGGCATTTCAGCCTGAAGTTCCTTGATGGTCTTAGGAGCATCCGCATCCTTAAGATAGTCCACGATCTCAGTCTTGAAGGTTTCATTCTCAAGCTGATTCTTAGTCGGCTTGCGAACTGCGGAAGACTTGCGGTTCAGCAGTTCGATTTCATGATTGATGAATTCAACCATTTCCGCATTGTCAGCAACAACAGCAAGGATTTCATTGTACATTTCTCTCTTGGTCATAATACATACCCTCTTTCTTTTGATGTTTGTTTTTCTTTCTTACATCTTTATTATAACTCAAGGCTTTTGTTTTGTCAAGAACTTTTTTTACTTTTTTTAAAAGTTTTTTGTGGTTGACTTCTTTGACTTCCCTTACCTTGTAAATAAATTATAACAAATTTTTTTAAAAATGTCAATGAGTGAATAATGCACTAATTTCGGGATTTATAAGGTGAAATCTTTGTGTGATTTGTCTATTGACAAAAAGTGCGGGATGTGGTATAATGGGCTGCTTCGGCGCGATCCGGTCGGTTGCGCGCCACTGATTTTTGTATAATTATACAAAGAATTGGGGTTGCATCCTTTATAACAGAATGCAACCCCAAAACAAAAAAGGAGGAATGAAAAAAAGAAAATCAAATGCGCTTGGCGGGGATCGAACCCGCATTTTCACGATTAAAAGTCGTGTGCCATACCTTTAGGCGACAAGCGCTTATTAGGGGCAACAGGATTTGAACCTGTATCACAAGTGAGTGGCAATCCCGTTGTGCAAATGCCAAAGCTTTACCATTAAGCTATGCCCCCATGAGTTGCGGTTTTAAGGGCTGACCGCAAACCCTGTAGCTCATTCTTCAGTTTCTTCAGCCCCAAGCGCGAAGTAAGGGACTTTCTTTACATACTCACGCATGATCTTTCCATCCTTGCGGAGATCAGTGAGCATGTGGGTGATACGCTGATTGGTGAGTCCTGCGATTGCCGCACATTCTGCCTGAAGTTCCTTGATCGTCATTGCACGATCTGCTCTTGCAAGAGTTGCAAGGATTGCTTCTTTAAACTGTCCGTTCTCAACCTGAGTCTTGGTCGGCTTGCGTTCACCGCTCGACTTCCGCCCAAGAAGCTCGATTTCATGATCAATGAAAGCTACCATTTCAGCGTTGTCAGCTACGATGTTACGGATTTCAGCAAACATTTCTCTTTTGGTCATAATGGACACATCCTTTCTTTTGTGTGGCTTTCGCCTTTCTTTATCTTATATATTTATTATACTATATTTTTTTAAATTTGTCAAGAGTTTTTTTTATTTTTTTTATTTCGCGGGCTTGGGTGGGCGTCCCCACCCTCACCGCACGGACATTCCTCAGAATCATTTATGTCATTGCGCCCCATGCCCTAAAGGGCGCTTGCTTCCTATACTTCATCAGATGCTTTGCACTTCCTTTCTTTATCTTATGTATTTATTATAACATAAGATTTTTTATTTGTCAATAGGTTTTTTAAATTTTTTTGAAGTGCTTTCTGTCTTTCAAATGATCAAATGGCGCTAGGCTCATCCAACCATCCTATTCGATTTTGTTGCTCTTCCCTTACCTTGTAACTGTATTATAACAAATGATTTTTCAGATGTCAAGAGTTTTTTTAAAAATTTCTTTGTTAAGTTTTTAACGGGCGCCCGGGCGACGAATAAAATAGGGGCTTGCGCCCCTTTAGTTTTAAAGTTCTCTCAATTCACGATTTAATTCTCTAACAATTCTTTTAGTTTCCTCTAATCCAATTTTATCAATAGAATCAGAAATTTCAAAACTAATTGCCATTTTACATTTTGTAATAGTTTCTTTACGCATTTGATCTTCTCTCATTTTGTAAATTAATTCAGATACAGCACGAAACTCATCTGCGGTAATATTAATTGTATAATCTTTTTTGCTTTCTCTTACCATTTTTTATCTCTCCTTTCGATGATTTAATTATAGCAGATAACTATTTATTTGTCAACACTTTTTAAAAGTTATTTTTTAACAATCGCATCCGGGCAAAAGAGGTTGTTTGAACAACCTCTTATTCTGTAATCTCATATTTAAAATACATATTCTTAACAAAATCCGTTTCACAATCTTTGCATCTGCAAAAGAATTTATAATGTCCAGTGTTATCAATATCAAAATCAATTTCATCATGATCATACTGATAAACGTTATCGCTTCCGCATTTAGGACAAACCATAATATCATAAATATTTTTCATTTTTTATCTCTCCTTTTAATGATTTAATTATAGCAGATGATTATTGATTTTGTCAAGATTTTTTTCTTCTTTTTTTATGTTTTATTTCCCTAAATTCATTAGCGTCATACCAATCAAAATCAACAAGCCCGTAATTAAATTCTACCCAACGGTCACCTTCTGAAAAATACTGTTTTGCCTGCTCTAAAGTGGGATAAATTGCTTTTACATAAGTATCATGACCAAATCCATCTGTCCATCTTAAAACTGCAATCATATTTTTCTCCTTTCTTTTGATAAGTCTATTATAACAGATTAAAAAAGATTGTCAAGAGGTTTTTAAAAGATTTTTAAAAATCGAGGTTTTCCTGCTACGCTTTACGCGCTCTAGTTATTCTCTCTCGAAGACTCCAGCCTTTGGGCGCCTCCCCTTGACAATTATGATTATAGCATTTTACTATTTGATTGTCAATGGTTTTTTTAAATTTTTTTGAAAAAGTTGGCCCGGGCGATTAAGGCGCAAAAATGTGCCTTAAAAGCAAAAGTTAATTAACAAAACTTCAGGTTTCCAATCAATAAATTTCCAAAGGTCATGTTCACTGAAAAAACGCTTGAAATCAATTAAATCTTCATCATTATCAGAGGGGATAGTGAAATCTGAAGCACGATAAACAAAATTAATTTCACTTTCAGCCAATTCCATTATAACACCAATAAAATAATCATCACCTGTCCAACTATCGACACAACGAGAATAATTGTCCATCACTTCATCGTATTCTTCATCTGTTAATACCTCTTTAATTTCTTCCATCTTATCGACAGAAACAATAATTCCATAGCAAAGAGCTAAACTGTAATCAACCATGTTTGCGTCTCCTTTCTTTTGATAAGTCTATTATAACAGATTAAAAAAAGATTGTCAAGAGGTTTTTAAAAGTTATTTTTTTAACAAATACCCGGGCGCGTCAATAAAAAAGGAGCAAAATTATTTTGCTCCGTCATAATAATCTTTTGGAATAAATTTAAACCATAACCATTCCATAATATATTTTTTATTCCATTTAATAACAATCATTTTTTTATATTTCCTTTTTCAGCTTTTTTCGGGCGATGTTTAATTAATTTCACACTGTATTCATTATCCCCAAACTCAAAAGAGAATTCCGTTTCGGTTTTTACATTTTTAATACAAGTTTCTGCATTGATTGCGGTAATCAAAAGATCAAGTAAATATTTTTTATCAGTATCCACTTTCCGCTCTTTCTTTGCGGGTTTGCGGGGTTTATCAGACTGCTCATAATGTTTGAGCGCACCTGCTTTAATTTCCATTTCCGCCATTTCTTCAGCTTCTTCTCTTGTAACGGGTTCTCCATCTTGCTCACATTCTTTCATAATACGGATGATCAGCTGTTCTTTTGTCATGATTATTATTCTCCCTCTTTCAATCTCAGCAGAACATCTTTATTTTCAATCATCAATTCAATTAAGATCTCTAAAGCCTTTTCGTAATCCATTTTTATTTCCCCTTCCTTTTGATAAGTCTATTATAATAGATTGAATTCAAATGTCAAGTGCTTTTTTGAAAAATTCAAAGTTTTTTAGCGTGGAGTCGAACCACTTTTACGCCTATTCCGATTACCAACCAAAGGTCTAAAAATGGAAAAGAGAACCGAGTCGAACGGTATTATAGGTCTACCTGAGCGTCATCTCACCTGAGAACATCTTCCCTTTGAACAATTATATTATAATAGATTCTAAAAAGATTGTCAAGCAGTTTCTGTAAATTATTTTTTTAACAAGCCGCCCGGGCGCCGTGGGGCAAGCTACCAAAGGTAGCCGCCCCAAAGGGATTGCCGCTCATGCGGCGATGGAATAGTAGGGGGTTTTCTTAACATACTCTTTAATAAGAGTTCCGCCCTTAACAAGGTCTGTCAGCATGTGGGTAATACGCTGATTAGTGAGCCCATCAAGTTCAGCAACCTCTGTCTGAAGTTCCTTGATAGTCTTGGGTGCGTCAACTTCAGTGAGATAGTCGACAATCACCGCTTTAAAGGCATCGTTCTCCATCTGCGTTTTTGTCGGCTTCTTAGGAGAGGTAGACTTACGGTTGAGAAGCTCAATCTCATGATCGATGAAAGCGACCATCTCTGCGTTATCGATAACTGCGTTACGGATCTCTGCGAACATTTCTCTCTTTGTCATAATGGTATTCCACCTTTCTTTGTTGGGAGCCTTGCTCCATCTCTTTGATGATTTTATTATAGCACCTTATTCAGTTAGCGTCAAGGGGTTTTCAAAACTTTTTTTGTTGGGGGAGTGGAAAGTGGAGCGTGCGCACGAAACTCTTTTTTACCAACTCTCAGGAACTCCGTTTCTGTCATCCCCTTGACAATTATGATTATAGCAGAAGCCTATTAGAATGTCAACAGTTTTTAAAATTTTTTTAGAAAAAGTTGTTTAAACAAGTGGGGCCGCCCGGGCGTCCAAGCTACCTCAATTGAGATAGCTTGTAACCGCTTCATTAAAATTTACAACGGGGATATCTACACCCATAAATCTATCATTTTTCTGAAAAGTGTTGGGAAACTCTTTAATAAATTTTGCTCTGCAATAACTTTCTGCGCCTTCTGCGGGTAAGTCCCCGCAATCAAAAACACTCTCAATAACTGCATAACCAATACTGAAATTTTTTCTATAGCTTTTGATTTCTTCTTTTAAACGCTGAGAAACTTTTCTTGTAGTTGTTCCAACTTTTGTAAATAAAAAATCTCCCACCTCATCGTAAAACTTAAACAAATAGACTTTTTCTCCCGCTTCTTCTCCATTATCGACAAGAGAAATGATGGTATCTGAAAATGCTTTGACTGTTTTAACAATCATATTTTCAGCATCTAAAATATATTTGCGGGCAAGGCTTTTTACTTTTGAATAAATTGTTTCTAAAGCTTCCCACCAATGTTTTTTCCATCTGAAATTAGTATTTTCAAAACGATAGAGCGCACCTTCAAAATCGTTGTCATTAATATAATCTTGTCTATTCATAATTATTTTCCCTCTGTGTTGTTTGTCTTTTGATGATTTAATTATAATACAGGTGGGAAGAATTGTCAATAATTTTTTAAAAAAATCTTTGTTAAGTTCTTGGCAATGCGGCCCGGGCGACACTTCACCACAGTGAAGTGATGAAGCGCCTTTGTGAGGAGAGGGATTACTCCCCCTCAGCCACACGGAAATAGGTTATCCGCTTTTCAGTAAAGCGTTCAAGAGCCTGAGCATCAACAAGCTGTTTCAGCAGAGCCGAAGCTTTCTGACCGCTAAGATTGAAGTACGCCGCAACCTCAGAGGCACGCTTTGCACCATTCTCACTCACATAGGCAAAAATATCTTCCTTAAGGGATTCATTTTCAACCTGCGTTTTAGTGGGTTTCCGCACTCCGCTTGCACGCTTCATCAGCTGACTCTTAAGAGCTTCAAGCTTCTCACGGACTTCATCGTTGTCATTATCAAGAATATCCATGTTGAGAACATAATTAAGAGCGTCTACATAAGTCATCTTTGTCATGGTTCATACCACCTTTCTTTTGTGAGCCGTAAGGCTTTCTTTGTTCTTTGTGATTTTATTATAGCGCCTATTCAGTTGTTTGTCAAGAGTTTTTTTAAATTTTTTCGGTGAATCAGCGGATGCGTCCATCCGCTGTCACCACGGACAAGTACTTTTAATTTATGTCATAGCGCTCCATGCCCTAGTCTAAGCGCTCTTCCCCTAAGTCTTATCATCTTTAGCTTGTCTCCTTTGTTTCCCTCACCTTGTAACTGTATTATAGCAAAGGGATTTTGATTTGTAAATTGGCAAAATAGACAAAAATAAAAATGATTTTAAAATTGGGGTTGTGCATTTTCGCGGGCGCCCGGGTGATTTGAGGGCCGAAGCCCTCTTAATTCAAATCTTAAATCTAATTTCTTCATAAATTTCACAAGCCCATTTTGCAAGATAATAGGCGTGAACAGGAAAGTTTAATTTACTAGCACATTCAAAAATCCAAGGAACGATTTGATCATTCTTATCAAACCAATCGCACAGCTTAAAATCTGAAAAATAAAAAATACTATCGGGGTGTTTGGTACTTGCTCCCCAAAGTTCCAAAATGGTTTCATGATCACTGATTCTTGAATACAGTTTATACATTTTAATTTTCCTTTCTTAAATTAAATTTAAAATCTTTGCAACAGTAGGGATAAACAATGCCATAACCAACCAAAGAAGTAAATAATTATTGGTTTTAAAACCGCCCTCTCCATCAATATCATTCTGATGAATATAAGCAAGGAATAATACAAAAAACCAAATGAAAATATAAGCAACCATTAAGAATTTCATTTTTAAATTACCTCTCTTTCATGGTTAAATTATAGCAGATCAAGGAACTAATGTCAACCCCATTTTTAAATTTTTTGCGGTTGGCGCCCGGTCTGGAGTTAGGTTACCCCAACTCCAGATGCATTTATGTAACTAGGCGTATGTTCTAACTATCTTGCCAAAGCTCTTTTTTCCGCAATTTTGCGCGCCCGCTTCAGCGCGTATTCCTTTTCCTTTTCAGACTGTTCATTAAATTCAGTCAAAAAAGTATCAATAATACGATTTCCATTAGCTGTTGCTTCAGCGTAAGAAGTCGTTACAAAAGTTTCATTTCCGCGGGCTACCTTATAATTAACAACTCTCATTTTAAAATCCCCTTTCTTGGTTGACTCTTTTCTTTTGATGATTTTATTATAGCAGATTTAAAAAATATTACAAGAGGAAAATGTGTACAAAAATTATATTTTAATTTGAGTTTCTATTGTGAAAAATGCTGGGAGACCGGGCGAAAATTTGCAACCCTAGGAATTAAAATTCCTTAAGGGTTGCAAGGATTTCTGTTACATCATAAGCTTTTCCTGTCCAACTAGTTCTGTTTTTTTCTTCATCGTCAAAAAGAATATCATTTTCAGTATTAGCAAATGTCTGTTTGGGAGTTCCGTATTTTACAATGTGAATTTCATCAAACATAACACTTGCAAGATGCTTTTTCAGCCATTCCTTTTTTGCTTTTGTTACTTTTTCATCATAAGTTGCATCGCTATTTTTTGCTAACCAACTAATAACGCCGATTTTATAACCCTGCTTTTGCAGTCTATTTAAAACCCTTGCAAGTGCGCTCAATCTGACAAGCGGTTTTGCGATTTCATAAGGCAGAGCATCCGCATTAATGAGATAATCTAGCCAATTTTCAACCCCATACAGATCTGCAATTGTTCCGTCCATATCGAAGAAGATTGTTGTTTTCATTTTTTATTCCCCCTTCCTTTTTGTATCTTTATTATACTGCCATTCATTTAATCTGTCAAGCGTTTTTAAAGAAATTTTTTTATATTTGATAGTTCGATTATCTAAACACCAATCACAACTACCGTGATTTCTGCATGAACAATCAATAGCTTTGCTTCCTCTATATGGTTTTCTATGTTCTTTTCCACTGTCTATTGCCTTATTAAGTGCCATTTTTATTTCCCCCTTTTGTTTTTCTAATGCTATTATAATATATTTTAAAAATTTTGTCAAGGGTTTATTTTTAAAATCCATATGGGCGCCCGGGCGATTTGCCAACCTCATCTTTCAAGGTTGGCAATGCTCTTTTCGTTGCAGAAAGTCGCTTTCTGGAACTTGATCTGGTATGCGATTCCGTCAACAGTGATATCACCGTCTTCTGTAAAAGGAACGTTATCCTTTTCCCAAGTCTGTCCGAAATGTTCAGTAACCATCTTCTCGAAGATCTCACCGCGGTTGTATTTGGAAGCGGCATATGCTTCTTCGAAGAATTTCTTGGAGCAGAGCAGTTCAGCGCTCGGCATAAGAGCCAATTTCTGATCAGCGGTCGGGCAGAAACGAAGCGCATATCCGCATCCACGGCTTGCCTTATCCAGCTTGCAAACGTGAGCCATGACAGAGCTGTCAGTGATTGCCATATAGACGTTGCCCTTGTACTCAAAACCCCAGATATATTCATGAGTATAGGCGTTATGGTTGTAGCGGTCGATCAGATTCATGAAAAGAGCTGTGTTCATCATTTTGAGTACCCCCTGTGGTGTGGTGTTCTTTGTTTTGTTGTACTCATTATAACACACTGACACCGGTTTTCAATAGGCAGAATGTACAAAATGAATATAATTTTTTGTGCAAATTGCATAAATTAAAAAATTAAATTGTGCAAATTGTTAGATTTAGTGTATTAAAATAAGTCTTTTTTGTGCAATTTTTTATTAAGAAAATGACAAATTAAGATATTATATTTTTGTTACAATATATTAAATTTTTGTTAAGATTGTTACGTTAATATTTTAACAATCTCTGTACTTTACCACTTTAGTGTGTTAAAGTTAGTTTAACCTAATCTGAGTTAGTCTTGGCTAACCAGAGTTATATACGTCTAACTGGAGTTAGTTGCGACTAACTCGAGTTTCGGGAATCTAACTGAAGTTAGTTAGGCTGAACTAACCGAAGTTAGAAACGCCTAACGCGAGTTAGGCTGGCCGAACGGCCCTTGGCCGGGCGCTCGCGCGCCGCGCGCAGAAAAAAGGGCCATATAGGCCCTTAATCCTCGATAAAATGCCAATTGATTGCGGTTTCAAAATAGATGTGGCTGTTATACAGGTCTTTCCATGCGTACTTTGCGAAATAAAGAGTCGGTTCGCTTTCAAAACCATATTTTGTAATCAGTTCATTGAGCATTTGTTCTCTTTCCTGTTCCATTCTGATTTCTGCTCTTGACATTTCTTTTATCTCCTTTCAAGTGGTGTTTCTTGTTTGTTTCTACCTGTATTATAAGCTATGCCGGTTTATTTGTCAATGATTTTTTTTAGATTTTTTAAAAAAGTTGAGAACTTTTCAGTTCTCAACTTTCATTTCCTTTACATAATAAGTAGTTCTGCTTCCCCCCATTTCTGCCATCCAAGTTGCTTCTTTAGCAACTTTTTCTGCGGTTTCTTTAGTTGTGTAAATACCTTTAACATTTCCATAAGTATAAACGATGTAAACTGTCATTTTTTTATCTCCTTTCAAGTGGTGTTTCTTGTTTGTTTGTAATTGTATTATAACAGGGATTAAATGGTTTGTCAACCCTGTTTTTTATTTTTTTCTATGGATTATATATTTTTCTTTTTTTGTGCTTGTCTGATTGAGTTGAGAGGAGCAAGTCTTTTTTAAGCATACAATTAAACCTTTAATAGAAAAGTTTAATTTTATAATTTGAATAATTCTATTATTTATATCTGTATCAAGACAAGCCTTGCCAACATTATGCAGACCACATACATACTGATAATATTTTTTTGTTTCATATTCTCCCGCGCCCTTATATTCATCAAATTCTCTATCAATTCTATAAAGCATTTTTTTATCTCCTTTTCTTTAGTGGTGTTTCTTGTTTGTTTGTAATTGTATTATAAGCTATGCCGGTTTATCTGTCAAGCATTTTTGAAAAAAATATTGCACAAAATGGGAAAACAAATAGTCGTTTATTTTGTGCAATTTTCAGTCTTGACAAATGCGGCTCAGGTATGGTAAAATTTTTCGGCCAGCAGTCGACCGCGTTCGTTAGTTAATTAACAAACAATCCCGCAGCTATTAGAATCTAAAATCCATAAAGTAATAAAAAAAGAGCTTTTCAGCTCTTTTAAATGGTTTTGTATGTATCATATTCAGCTTCCGTAAGTCCTACTTTTTTAATATTTTCAAGAAAGCGCTTGCGAGCATCCTTACGAAATGCGCCTGTATCTAAAATCATATCATACCATGCTCTATCAATAGTTCTATAGGTTTTCTTGTCCATGTTCTTGATGATAGCGGTGATTTCTTCATAAGTTCTCATTTTTTTATCCCCTCTCTTGTTTGTGTTTTGTTTTGTTTTTGTATTTCTTGTTTGTTTGTAATTGTATTATAAGCTATGCCGGTTTATTTGTCAATCATTTTTTTAAAATTTTTTAAAAAAATATTGCACAAAATGGGAAGTTGAATAATTATTTATTTTGTGCAGTTTTCAGTCTTGACAAATGCAATCCAAGTATGATAAAATTTTTCGGTCAACATTCGATCGAGATCGTTAGTTAATTAACTAACGAAGTCCGGTCTGCAGAATGCAGAAGCTTTAAAACAATGCAGAACAAGCTTTCTGTCTTACTCAAATAGCTATCATTAACTAAAGAGCTGATCAGCTGATCAGCTCTTTAGTTTATCTATTCTTTTGTTTATCTTCCCTGATAATAAATATCAATAATAACATCATCATGAACATTGTTTGGCGTTGTATTGTCACTGATTAACATGGCTACAACATCGCCTTTTTCCCAACATTCACATTCTTCTATCTTCCAACCTTCACCATTGAAATCGGTGAAAGTTACTGTATTCTTGTTCTGATTCACTTCTGTACAGATTGCAGTTAACGGATAAATTCTAACTTCTTTCGGATTAACTCCTGCGATAGATGCGATAAGTGCGGTAATGAGGATTCCTTTCAGCATGGTTTTTATTCCTTTCTTATGTGCTATTGTATGATTTGTTCCACTCTTGTATTATACTAAAAGATTAAAAGATTGTCAATCCTTTTTTAATTTTTTTTATTTAGGTTGAGGATTTTTCAATCCTCAACCTCTTTTTCAGTAACAGTAGCGGTATCATATTCGCCTACCATGTTGAAGTATTTGTTCCAATCCTTAGCAACTGCTTCAGCTTTTTCCTTGTTAGTGGTGACAACCTGAACTTTTTTTCTAGCAATTACGATGTAAACTGTCATTTTTTTTATCTCCTTTTTTGTTTTGCTTTCTTGTTTGTTTGTAATTGTATTATAAGCTATGGTAATGAATCTGTCAATAGATTTTTTAAAAAATGCTGCACAAAAACCGCAATTATTTTCCGGCACTTTTTGTGCAAATTTCCAGCCCGCAATAACATGTTTAATAATATTATCTGTTATTCTTTTAACAAACAAGCACTAACCAAAAGACTTCGTTAGTTAATTAACAAACGATCTTACTACTATTACTAATACTATTATTATGTTATTGCTATTGTTTATTATTACATTATTGTTAGTGTTATCTTACTATTGTTTGATCTGTCTGTCTTTAGTTAGTTTTGACTAACTCTTGTCCTGTCTGTCTACCTTTGGTTAGTCTCAACTAACTCTTGTCTTATTCAACTGACTTTGCTAAATCGTTTCTAACTTGTTAATTTTTTAACAAATGAATAAAATTGCATAAAAATAAAATTGTTAAATTTTTAACAAGCGCATCCGATGCTATTGTTATTTTTTTAACAAGCCCACTCGAATGTATGTTCGGTCGGCACTCGTTATTTTTTTAACAATCGGCGTTTCTTAAAACACCAACTTAATGATTCCACTGATTAAGGGGAAAATAGCCTTCGTTAAATTTTTAACAAATCGCGCTGAGAAAAACCTGAACATGTTTAAACAAGTCTGCCTCGACCAAATTGCAATCTTTCGCGGCCCGATGAAGAAACGAAAACAAAATGAAACTATAATTCAGATTGAGATCAATAGAAAAGAAAAAGATGCCAGAAAGAGATTAAATTCTTTTCTGACATCTTAAATAAGATTTAAATTGATGCGGCTGTCATTTATTCTTTTGTTAGGGTGCCGCGGTGTGTCTACGTCGGGTTTGCTCAAAATTTTCTCAAGGTAGCAAACGTACTTGTTTTGCAATAATGGGGGGGTAATTTTTGGGAAAAAAATTTTTTGAAAATTGAAAATGGGTTTGGTCTCCACATTCCCCTCTCCAAGTCTATTTTTAAAACGAAAAAACGAAGAAAACATTTCTCTCTCCAAAAGTATTTTTGAATCGAAAAAACGGAGACTTTAACTTTCCCTCTCCAAGTCTATTTTTAAAACGAAAAAACAATTTAACGAAAAGAAATTGAACAAAGACTCGTTTCTGATTCGCCATATAAATATTCTTTAGAAATATATCTTTCCCACAATATAATATTTACATTTTCTTTTTCTACCGATTCAATAAAACCCACAACCGCACCATTATTTAAAATAGGAGTATATTTATCATCTTCTTTATATTCTCCATTATTCTTAAAACGTCCTTTAATTATTTTTTTCATATTTTATTTTACTTTTTTCTATTGCTCTTATCTTTCCCGCAATTCGAGGATCACGAAATTCAAAAATAACTTCATAATTATAATTAGGATTTCCAAATTTTTTTATTTTTTCCTCTAATTCATTATAATTTTCTACATAAATATATAAATTTGGATTATCTTCTGCTATAAATTTCATTTTTTTATTCTTAAATATCTAAATTAATTTGTGCCACATATTCTGGACTAAAACTCTCATTATTATCTACTCGCCGCCATCCATATCTAAGTCTCCAATAACATACGCATAAAGGCCACCCGTCCCGCCACGCAAGAAATAAATCATTTTGCGCGCTATGCAGCGGAATATATTTTGGTTCTAACCAAATAAGCGCGCCTTCATAAACTGTAGGAGCGCGATTTACCATTTCCGCAATAGCTTCCCGCGTATCTACTTTATCTCTATAAACATGTTCTAATAATTCATCTGCATCTATTGTTCTCATTTTTTTATACTATGCACCCCATAAGGCGGAATAAATTCATTATATGCCCAATCTATCATTAAATTAATATCTTGTGTAGCCAACATTGTTTGCAAAGTTTCAAGAGCCTTCTCTAAAGTATAAGCTTGCGGTTTTCGCTTCCAATACCTTATTTTATCCCATCCCCGCGGAAAAGCCATTCTAATTGTTTCCTGCAAACTTATATTTTCCCACATCTTTTCATTTTTCATTATTTTGTTCTCAGCTTGCCATAAAGCAAATTTTGCATTAGCTAATCTTTGCTCTATTTCCATTCTTTCTTTTATTTTTAAATATTGGTAATCATTCCATGTAGCTTTGTCAACCTTTATCCATCCATCTTCTACACCAGTAATTAAATACTTTTCATTTTCATTCATTTTTATTTATATATTTAATAGGCTCCGGATTAATCATTTCTGCTCCACAGATATTACAGAAATTATATATACCTACTTTATTTCTCCCACCGCCGCATCTTGAACATATCAACATTATGCTTCTATCCGGATCTCCTTCATCAAGTTTCCATATCCACTTACCTTTTGGACGTTCTAACTGTGCGGGCGGCAAGCTGTTAATTACTTCTTGAACTGCGCTTCCATATTCTTCTTCGACACTAAATCCAAAATGGCTGTTTATTGCGTAAATCGCTGCTTGACTATCAACTACTTTATTCATCGGTTTTCCTTTCTGCGTGACTACAAAAATCTTCTGGCTTAGGGCAATTAAGCACACCTCTTGCACATTCATATATCTGTCCAAACTTCTTTGCAGATTCTTCGTCTCTCCACTTACGAGCATGTTTGCAATCCTTACACCGTATGATTTCTGGTTCTATGAGTGGTAAATGATCATTTTTCATATTCTCAGAAATGTACTCCTTGCATAAAACATCAAAATCTGCTCCATTATCTTTCAAATATTTTTCTAAAAGATTTTGCGTCTCAATCCAATCAAATGGCATCGCAGTTATAGTTTTTGGTTTTGATGGTTGATACACAAAATGAGCTTGTGCTATCTTTACATATATGTTGTATATTTTTTTTAGATCATATTTCTTCGTGATTTCTGGCTTTGCGGAGGATAAATTAACATCATAGCTTCCTTCATTGATCGCATTAATTAATCTATCCGAATCAATAACTTTAATTTTAACACTATCCATGTAATCTCATCTCCAATCATCACCGAGTTAGTATATAAATTAACGCTTGCAGAATTATTGTCATCTGCCCCACCAAAAACACGGCAATGTTAGAAGCTTCCCGATCAGCAAAAAAATACAAAAATAATATCATCAATATTTCTATGCCAATATCAATTAGTATATACAAAGGAACTTTCATTCTTTATCCTCCTCATCCGTGCCATTCAATAAATAATACTTAGAAACAATTTTTGACAAAATTCTATAAATTCTGGAATCATATTATTCCTCTTAGCCGAAGAAAACATTAACATTAATACCAACTAACTTAGATTTATTTAAAAGTACCCTTTTATACAGTTCCCTTTCTCCTTTTGTGTATTCTTTCTGACCTTCAAATAATGAAAAAGCTTCATCTTTATTCCCTTCTCGACTTTTTGGCATCCCTATGTTCTTTATTAATGCGCTCATTCTCTTCCTTCCATCTTTTAACCATAACTTTTATGTCTATTGCAGTCATTGTTGAGAATGGGTTATCCAATCCCTCCAGCCATGCTATGTGTTTATCTATCCACGATATTGGAATTACATTAGTATTCACTTGATCACCATCCATGCATCTCATGATTTCTGGCTCAACAGGAAGCGCATTTTGAAAACTCTCAATTAACATTTCAGCTAATTCTTTTTCGTAATTGCCAGCCAGATAATTGGCATCGAACTCCAATCTTTTCAGGGCGTCTTTGAACCGATCAAGGTTAAAGTGACTTTCAAACTCAGTTGGAATTTCAATTAACAG
>OCTX012179771.1_pt1 | contig 18464 bp, 22 predicted proteins | sample 1539691 | NCBI WGS metagenome assembly OCTX01 (sample SAMN02144231, study PRJEB22623) | gut metagenome | biome: sheep rumen | host: Ovis aries | place: New Zealand | reverse complement strand
GGAAGACCTCGAAGAGGACGGCGAAGTCTACGACTCCATCGAAGATATCTGGCCAGACTATCCGACCAAAGACGACTTTTTCTTCGACGAGGAAGAATATTAGTATTCCGCGGCATTACCAAAACGCCGTAAATACTTAAATATCAATAAAGAGAGGGAGACAACGAATGTTTCCCTCTCTTTATTTTAGCCCGTTTTAACACGAAATACGTTTCCCTATTTGCGCACCCTCTATTGGGGGGTAAGTCTTGTTTTGTTTCCCTATTTGCACTACCTTTGTTCCGTTCCTCCTACATAACAGAAAGCACTATGGGCAGAGCAAAGAAAACGGCGGTAATCGGCAAACTTCGGTTAAGGTACGACAACAAGAAAGAGGCCAGCAGCACCAAGCTATACCCCATCTACTACGAGTACAATTACAACCGCCACGTCATCAAGAAAGCTTCTCCATTCAAGGCGCGAATTAAGGATTGGAGCGCAAGCGCCAACAACGGGAAGGGCGGACTACGCGCTTCCTATGGAGATGACTACATCCGTGATACCAATAGGATGCTCCATTTTTTGAGCGAAATGGATGACAAAATCCGTGAGTATGCGGAAAAGCATCCTGGTAGGCTCACCGAAGATATAATCCGTTCTCTTCTCAATGATGCTCCCTTAACCAGAAGCGATGAAGGAAGAGACTTTGTTGCCTATGTCAATGAGGATTTGCAAACCAGATACATCGCCAACAAGATTAAGTTAAGCCGATATGAGAATGGCCTATCCGGGATGAGGATTTTCCAAGAGTTCTTACGGGCAACAGGGAAAGGCACTTACAAAGCGGACAGCATCTATCTCGGCGAAATCACCGGCGAGCTGATAGATGATTATATCGCATACCGGAAGGAAGTCAAGAAGAACGAGAATACTACCATCAATCATTCGCTAACGCCGATTATCTTGGCTTGTAGAAAAGCTGCGATGAAACACTATATCGCAGAGGATGTTTATAACGAAATCAAGGAGAAGCGCTTGGTGATAGATGCCTCAACTATTGACGATGATGGCTTTGATGGAAAGTACCTTACGAAAGAGAACCTGGAAAAGCTGGCAGACTTCTATAACAACGATACCGAGAAGCGCAGAAAGGAATATGTGGAGATGTTCTTTTTCTCGTTCCACGCCGGAGGATTACGAATGATTGACGTGATGACCCTACAATGGCGAAACATTGACCTGAACAAGAAGGAATTGAAGAAGGTGCTAATCAAGACATTGAAATACCAGAAGCAGCGCAACACCATCCCCCTCACTCCTCCTGCTATTAGGATACTGAACAAATGGCAGGAAATGGGACGGAGAAAGCGATTTGTTTTTGACCTACTTGAAGATGACTTTGACATAACTGACGACAAGGCGCTTTATCTCGCTCGCAACAATGCAGACAGAAAGGTCAATCAAGCTCTCAAAGTAGTGGGACAACGGATGGGACTTCCTTTTACTTTGTCATTTCACTGCGCCAGACATTCATTTGCTATCAATGCTCTCAACGACAAGGACCACCCGTTGGATATGTATCAGGTCTCTCGCTTACTTGGGCATTCATCAACAGAGACAACGGAGAAAGTGTATGCTGATTACATCGTGGAGACCTTGGGCGATAAGATGAATGAACTGAACTTTGATTTTCTTCCCGACCTGGACAAGAAATAAGGGGAATGTGTATCCTGGAAATAGGGCTGTGTGGCAATAATTTGTCGTCCTGTTTTGCCCGTTTTCCTGCCTTCTGGCGCGTTCTGGTCCAGAGATGGGTAGAGTGTTTCCTGCGCGATTTGGATGGCTGAAACAGGCACGAGACACCCCCCCTCCCGGGCTCCCCTGAACTCCCTCCCTCCGGGATACCCTGGTCGGCATAGCCCTGGGGATAGAATAGTTGTGCAAAATAATTTTTCCCCAATTTTTCGCCTCAAAAAAGGGCTACCTACCATTTCTTTGTAGTTCCAAGGACTATTTATTGGAAAAGAATAAGTTATGGAGAAATATCTACGAGAAAGAAAGAAAATGCCGGAAGAGCAACGCCGGAAGATTAGTGAGGCCTTGAAGGGCCGAAAGAAGGACCCCCAGACCAGGAAGGCAATATCCAGGGGCCTCAAACGCTATTGGTCAAATGTCGTGTGGGAGGGCGATGAGTAATGGGCAAACGAATAGAAGCAATCAAGCGTATGCAGCAGTCTTCGCCCCAGGATGTGATGGCTGCCTACCTGTGGAACTTTGTCGTGAATAGCAAGGACCAGTTCTGGAAGACCAAGTACTACGACCAGATGGCCTACTTTGAGCTCAACCACGATAACGATGCCTATATGATTGATGTCCTGTATATGGGCCAGGAGACATCGTTCCCTCTCAATGCCTTTATGCACCCAACTCCGGACTACAAGAGCGTGCGCGGCATAACCGACAATCTGCTCTCCTGGCTGGAAAATACCTACGCAGTGCATACCTCCATTCTGCCGGAGCCCCAGAGACCGAAAAGAGGCAGGCAAAACAAAGTAGCACAACAGCATTCAAGGGGTCAAAATGGGGCCGGAAATGGGGTCCAAAAACGCCCCCAGAAGACGCTTCAAAATGGGCTCAAAAATGCCTTGTAATTTGCTGATTATCAACATGAAAAATTAGTTTGCAGCAGGGTCAAAAATGGGGCGTTTTGGCACGATGTTTGCCATACAATAAGTGTCTTGCGACGATAACGTTCTTTACGATAAAGGAGGATTGATTTAGGCTCTCCGGAAGGGGGCCACGACTACTTGCAACCTCACAAAAACAAGTGCTAAAGGTCAGTTCGTATAAGCGGAGACCTTGCCTTTCCTGGGTCTCCGCTTTTTTCGTTATCACTGACTTACTATACGAAGCATCCTTGACCAACGAGCTCTAAAGCCTTGGATGCCGGTGCTCTTGGGGCAGTATCCATTACTACCCAATATGGGCGAACTATGCCCTTCTCATAGAGTTTTTATCCTTTCCCTTGCGAAAGTTATGATTACTGGCGTGGAAGCCATTCTGGGGCAGGGACCAGATAAATCTTTTGTTTATGAGTTTTGTTTCTATTGACCTTTCTTCCTGCTCAAACGAACATCCTGTATCTGTGGGCGACATCCATACCATTGTTTCTGCTTTGAGTATGCCTGGCACTGATTGCGTTATCGTCAAGTGCTATGGTGTTGAAATCCCTATCCGGGTTGAAGCCGCTAGGTATGTTGTCGGTAAAAGACGGTTTGACAACGCCTATGAAGCTGCTACTCTGGCCATTATCAATTACTATGAGTTTCTTGGGTCGGTTGAGACCATCCACTTGGAATACGAAAACTAGTAATAAACCAGGGGTATGGATAATCCCAGCCCCTTTTTAATAATTGAGTTTAATAGTTTTATTGTCAAATGATTATGAAAAATAAGATTTACGATTTCTGCTTTGATTACGGTTATGAGACTGTTTGGGCTTTCAATGAGTATGGAGAGTATGACTTCACTGACATAATGCAACTTTCTACTGGTAGCGAAGAGCCTGACGATTTTTGGGACGAGTGTGGTGAAGATGCCGAATGGGACTATAATGCAGAGAACGCAGGTATGATTGCCGCATTCAAAGAAATTTCTGGCAAGGCCTACAAGATTTGGACTGACGGCTATCGCAAGTTTGCTTACACTGGAAACAAGAGCGAAATCCAAGCCTACAATAAGAAGCTGGACCAGCAGATAAACTGGGGTGCTATCCTTCACAATGATATTTAATCTTTTGTTAAACAATTAAAACAGATACAGTTATGCCGAAATCAAAAAACAACAGAAGGTCCAAGAGACAGAACAACCGGATTAAGAACGGTAAAAAGAACAACTATAAGTGTTCTATTGGACACTTCGCAAACTACATCAAACCGGATGAATTCCTTTCTGCCCCCAAATCCTATGACTACCTGACTGATATGTCGGTGGCTCAAATAGGAGACCTCTATAAGCAGTGCTGCGAGAATAACAATAGGGAGATTGACAGCATTGAGGGGGTTTTGAGCTTTGTCTTCTGCTTAAAAAACAACTTTGAGAGCAGCACAAGCCTACGTAATGGTGATTACTCCGTCTCCATCAGCACGGTGCTTGGTTTTAGGAGCAACCCGGCAGCAGAGAGAAAGGCTTGGATTGATGACCTTCTTTTCGGTTTCAAAGCCTGGGAAAGTTGGGGAGTTAGCAGGAAAACCCTCCTGAATACCGTTATGAGCCTAAATATGCAGAACCTTAAAGACTTCGGTTCAGCTCACATCAATCAGTACAACTTCGCACAGTAAAAAACAACAAACCAGAAAACAATTGAAAATGAGGATTTCAAAAGAGAACGCCCCTTACCTGTTCAATGAGTATGAGTGGAGCAAAGCAATCTGCAAGAAGCAAATACCCGTTCAAGCGTATGTAATGAGGTTCTGTGAGAATTGGAAAGGCCCCAATTCCCTTGGATGTGTTCAAGGCTATTGCCAGTCTATTGGCCTGAAAGGGGCAACGGACGGAGAACAAGCTGGTTCTTTTATGAATTTCCTACATAGGGTATTCGCGAAAATCTACTGCAATTTCAAAGTGGAAGCCGTTGAAGAGTCATTCTACGACAATGTTCAGTATTGCTCTATGGAGAAAATCCTTGAAACCCAAAGTCTTTATGATTTATTGGGTGAGTGTTCAGGGATAATGCTCTTCCCTAATGTTGGTCTCGTTGAGTACGCAATACTAAAAGACGGAGTGTTTTTGCGGTTTATGGAGGATGGAAACGAAGATGGGCGGATTACTTTTCTATTCGGTGATTACGATTATGCAGAAATCGCAGAGGGGGAAGAGCATAAGATTTATTTCCTTGCAACCCTCAATGTTCTTCTTATGAAGAAGTTTGGCGAAGTGGAGACGATACTTGTCGCAAAGGATACGATAAGAACCATTGGTACTGATAAGGTTGCCAACAAGATGCCGTTCCCTATTAGGCATTTGGACTCCTCATATTTCAAAACAATCATCAGGACAGAAGGCTTTATGGTCCAAGGTTTTTGGAGGAACCAAGCTTGCGGAAAAGGATGGAAGGAGCATAAGCTTATCTTCGTCAAGTCATTCCAGAAACACGGCTACATCAGGAGAGCCCCGGCGTTGATTGCCAGAGCGATTGCGTAGTTGTGTCTATCCTACGGAGCAGATTGAGGAGGAGCAATAATAAGGGGTGCTTGACCGGCATCCCTTATTTGTTTTCCAGGGACATTGTGAGTATGAACAGGTCTTCCTTGCAAATTTCGCACTCCGGGACATACCTCATCCCATCATAGCGACCTTCATTACTCCATACTGGGACGAGAAAGCCATCATTCCTCTTGAACTCTGGCGAACCACTATTGACGATTTCCTTCATCGCCCGGTCTTCATTCTCAAACGCCTCAACATAGGTTCGGTCCTCGTTGAGCAGGATGCAGTCCCCTTCTCGGTCGTGGGTGTCGCAGTAGTGGTTCCAGCGCAGCATCAACTCCAATGGGCTGGAATGGTTCAAATCATTGGTGTTCATTGTCTGTGGTTTTTCTGCGAAGATACACACGGAAACAAGACAATATCCGGCACCAAAATAGCGGTTATATCTCAGTTTGTTTAACTTTTTAATCGCCTTATATCCAAACGATTGCAAGGTGATGAAAGCAGGCTTGATTATATGGGGATTATATCAATATGTTAAACACATTGTTAGAATGGCAAGTTTTCTACCCTTTTAAGGATTGCCGTTATTTCTTTGCGATGCTTTTTCGTCTTTTCATTAGCCCCTTTTTTCCCCTCGTAAGTATCAATCACATCCAACATCTCAAGGAACCCCCTTTCAATACCAGACATCAATTCATACAAATCGCTATACATTTTTGCCTCATCTTCGTCATCAAAACACGCGTTAAATTCTTCATCTGTCATCCCTTCAAACTTATAGTTATAAGGGTCAAAGTTGTCGTTTATATCTTGCTTCATATCAAACAAATGTGTTGTAGTATTTTGCCTTTTATTCATAATGGAAACATTTATGATTACTCGTCTTTTTTCTCCAACCTGTCAATCTCCTCAACCGCGGCAAGCAAATCATCCTTTCCTTTTATCTCGCGGATTGTATCGTTGATTTTGAGAAAACCGCCCACGCACACACCGCTTGACCGCCTGTTTAAGAAGTCCTCCAACGATATGCCGAGGATTTCCGTCATTTGGATAATCGTATTTATATCCTTCTTCTTACTATCAAGCAAAGCATCAAGGTTTTGCCGCTTGACACCCATACGAGAAGCGAACTCTGCCTTTGTCATTCCTCGCTTTTCTATCAAGCCGAGAATGTAATCTTTTGTCAGTAATACATCCATATTACGCAGTTTTGAGATAATAATGCAAATGTAATAATATTTCTTGCTATTCCAACAAAATGAGTAATAGAAAAACATTCACTTATTATGAAAAAATATTACAAAATATTTGGAAGTGTAATATATTTGTATTACCTTTGTAGTGCAATCAAAAAGGAACAAGATATGACACAGAATTGGAAATACAGCGTAGGCATTTCGGGCAGCGGTTGGGGCGTATGGGATGCAAGGGGCAACAAGGTTAAGGGCTTCGGCTCACGTCAAACCGACAGATTTCGTGCCTTGAAGTATATGTATATGCTCTACGGGTGGAATTGGAACCATAGCAAGTATGTCCGGGAAAACCCGTCTCTCGCTTATCTCACCATTGATTAATCACCTTAACACCATACCACAATGAACACCATCATCACGACCACCACCAACAACGCTCTCGTAGCTCGCCACATTGAAGCCATCACCATCAAGACCGGCTCTGCCTATATGGGCATCAGCAAGGCAATGCTCATAGAAGAAGCCAAGAAGCAAATGAGAGAGGGGGTCTGCCACTTCATCTACACCAAGAAGAACGGCGAGGTCCGCGAGGCAATGGGCACTCTCTCCAAGCCGGTCCTCAATGCCACCCTCAAAGGAACCGGCGAAAGCCCTGAAACCTGGGGCTGCTGCTACTACCACGATGTCATCAAGGGCGGCGCTCGTAGTTTCCGCTGGCAAAATCTGGTCGCGGTCCTTTCGTAAGTCTAACCAGGGGGCTGCTTCCGGTGGCCCCCACAATCTCTTTCACTATGGAAATGGCAAAGTACATCCTCGCAATCCTTCGTTCCCAGGTTATGATTGTCTTCTCTTGGGGCTTCCACGCAGCTATGGCTATTGAGAACGGGCTGGCCTTTCGGGTCCAGGGATACAAGCATACCGGCCGAGTTGAGGTCGTATATGACGAGGGCTGGGACCTGTTCATCGTAAGGACCATCAACCGGGACGGAACCATCAAAGAGCAGCAGGAGGGCATCTACGCTGACGGACTGGTGGATGCCATTGACCGGATGGTGGAGAAGACCGATGACTATGCTTCCAGGGTGCGCAATCAGTACGGAGTGTAAGACTTTTCGCAGGACTATTACACCGGAATTGATTGATAAGCAACAACATAAGTTAAACCGGGGTTCCAAATCGTAAGACTTCCCACGGAAACCCACAAAACACACACAGATAATGAGCGTCAAAGGGTCATACTCAACCGCCGAACCTCTGGAATGGAACGAGGCTATTTCCTTTATGAGCCGCCTGTATGATGACGGGAATTACACCATCTCGCTCCTGGTTGGTTGCGGCATATATTTCGGTCTCCGCATCAGCGACCTTCTCCGCCTGACCTGGGATGACCTCTTTTCCGGGGATACCTTCATCCTCTTTGAGAAGAAGACCGGCAAGAGAAGGATAATCAAAATCAATCCGTCCTTCAAGCAGCATATCAAGAAATGCTATGTGAAACTGCGCCCGAAGCACACGGAGGACCTGGTATTCATTTCCAAGTGGAAGAAGCCCTACACCGCCAATAGACTGAATGTTATGTTCAAGAGCTACAAGTACAAGTACCGGCTGAATATCACCCACTTCTCAACGCACTCCCTTCGTAAGACCTTCGCCACCAGGATTTACAAGATGGCCGGGGATAAGAGTGAAGACGCTCTCGTTCGTTTAAGCGAGCTACTTGGGCATTCGTCCCCGGCGATTACCCGTAGGTATATAGGCCTTACTCAACAAGTTATGATGGATACCTACGATTTGCTCTAACGAAAAACGGCTCCTGGAATTACCCTGGGAGCCGTTCTCCGTTTAGTTATTTGACTCATCTCTTTTGCTCTTGGTCTGCTTCTTATTCTTCTTCGGTCGTGTTTTTCTTTGTGTTTTCTTTGTCGCCTTCGTCTTGCTATCCTTTTCTTTCTTCTGTTTATTCGTTTTTTCTTCCGACCACAACTGCTCTCTTTCAATATCTAAGGTGTCGTCCTTGTCAAAGACTTCTTTTGTGGCAATAGGAAGTTTGTTCATCAACGATTCTTTGATGTATTTCTCAATCCATTCCCAATCAGGGTCTTTACCTTTGACCGGAAGTTTAATCTTGGAGGCATTCATTAGTTCTTTATCCCATTTCCTTCCATAATTAAACCGATACTTCTCTTTGTTTATCAAAGTTGTGAGGAACAATGCGATGTATTTGTTTAACTTAAACTTCGGATAGAGAACATTAACATCATCAGTCGCCCAAAACTTCTCATTCTGATAATACGCTTCCGCGATTGAGCCATTGTATGATACGGTAATAGTGTTTGCAGAATGAATATGCTCTGAATTGGAAATATGATTAGAAATGCCATTATTTGAGTCAATCGCACCAATGTAGCGGATGCTGCCATCTTCCATATCTGCTTTTGTAAGGCGTTTCCCTTTCTTTATCGTAAACAAAGAATCATATTTGAACCACTGCCATTTAGAAGTATCAACGCTATCCAAACCAGCATCTTTAAGAGACGCATTGCGAATTAGGAAAGCGGCATAGTCTTGTGTCTTGTTTGCGAAATCAGCATCTGTAATCTGGCTATAATCCGTTTCCATGTATGCCTCGGCACACCATTCGCTTTCAGCAGAAATCTGTTTAACAACAGACATTCCAGCACTATCCTGCCGATGCTCGTAAAGATATAGCCACCTTTTCTCAATCTCTGCCCATTTATTTAAGACATCCACTCTACCAATGCCTTTGCGTTTCTCAAACCCATCATCTTTGTAATAGCCGAAGAATGTCTCAAAATCTGTTTTAGGATGTGGTTGTCCCAAATTAAATACCATACAACAAGCGACAACGCTTGCTCCCGGATAAAACATCTCCGACGGGAAAGAGAACACGGCATCAAGAGTATGCTTTTTAAGCATTTTTGTTTTATACTCTCCTATGATGCCATCCATTTGGATAGCACAAGCCATTGGAAGAAGGGTTATCAAACGCCCCTGCTTGACGTGTTCCGCAACGTAATTGACAAAGTACAATCCTTTTGACGGGTCCGTACTGCTCTTACCATACCTTTTTGCAAACTCCTTAGGAACTTGATTCTTTGAAGCATTGTATGGCGGGTTCATCAAGACGATGTTTGCATTTGCCGATTCAATCCATTTCCCGGCATCAAAACAAGAACAGCATTTGATGTTAGAATTACCATCCCCGTGGATAAGCATATTTGTGGTTGCTAATCCATAGACGTTCTCATCATATTCTATCCCGTAAATCTGCTTTTTCTTTATATTTACTCTTTCATCATCAGTTTCACAAAGTTGTAAAGCCATAGACATTGCTTGGACTAAAAAAGTGCCGGAACCGCAAGTAGGGTCTAAAACCACGGAAGTCTTGAATATTTTAGCCACTTTACACATAAAGTGGGCAAGATGATTGGGGGTAAATGCCTGGTTCTTGTCCTCTCTTGCCACATATTTATTGAATGTGGTAAAGAAATAACTCAAAATATCTTGACCTTCATTACTCTCTTCGTTGATATATGGGAGGATATTCTCTTCAATAAACGACAACAACCGTTGAAAATGCTCAGGTTCAATCTCGGACACACTCTGGCTTTCAAGAACATTTTGCTCTAAAATCACTAACTTTTTTGCTCGTTCAATATCATCCTTCAATAAACTTGAAAGAACGCTTTTTATTCCGGCAATAATTTGTTCGGTACTTAATCCCTTGTAAACCAGGCCGTTCTTTAATGCAAGCAAACAGGTTCCAACAAATTGGCTACGCAATTTTTCCGGGATGCCATTATCGTGTAAACTCTTGTTAAGCACTGAAGTATTGACCAGGACAGCCGTCTTGTCATTTACATTTTTAGGTTTGAAGTACCCAACATACTCTTGAAACGACTTTATCTCAGTATCATCAAGTTCTTCTTGTGTGTTATCTACTACCTTCCAAACCTTTATCTTGTCGTTTTTGGTATTGGCAAGGATAGCAATAATTTTTGTCTCCGAACTAATTTGTTGTTCAAGATTGACGTAGGCAAATAGTTGTTCGTAATCCTTTTTGGAGAACTTTCCTTTTGTCTCAATCAGTACTGCGACTTTGGATTGGTCATCATAAAAGCGAATATCCAACTTGAAGTGCCCTTTATTTACATTAGGAATCTCCTGGGCATAACTAAACTCGTTATTCTCAATGTTGGAGGATAGGTATGATTCTCCTATCCGCTTAATCATATCAAGTCGCTGCATAATGGCTTATTTGTATTTGTCTGTCTGTGATTGTGCTTGCTCACAAACAAAGTTAGCAAAAAAAGCGGATTGTACCCTGTTGGGAATGTATGACTTATGGCGAAAAACGACAAAAGTCTCATACCGGGCTAATTCCGGGAATGGGGAAAGTGCTGATTATAATTGAATTGTGCAGAAATCGTAGGAGTTTCCACGGAAGTCCTACAGCAGGGCGGGATTATTATGATGAAAAAGACTTAGATTTGTGCATAAAGTTTCCTGCCGCAGAATTGCGATACAGAAATAGGGACTTGTGATATTAGCAAACTGTTAAAGTATGTTAGAGTGTTTTTATCTGCAGGAAAACAATGGCGAGTATCATATGAATAAGAAAACGGCTCCCAGGGAAATCTCAGGAGCCGTTTTTCAGTAAGCCAGCATATCGTAGGTGTCCACCATTACCTGTTGTTTGACGCCTTGGAGTGGCGGAGTATGGTGGAGTTCCACCCCGGCCGGCCCCATTTATATAGCCACCTCACGCTGTTGAGGTGGCTATATCGCGGATTAATAAGCGTAATTCTAATAACTCAACCACATATGTAACTAATACATATCCGGGTTATAGTCCCCAGTATAGTTAGCATTTGTACTCAGTGGAAGTTGGCGGCCAATATAGCCTTCATCATCACGAAGAAAGGTGCGTTGAATATGATTCATAAGTGGTTCTGCGTCCAAAATCCACCCCTTGTCAACATAGAAATCCAAATTTATCGGCGTAAAGAACTTTACTCCCTCCGACGCTCCATAATAAATGCGGCCGGCATCTGTAACATTTTTGAGAATAAGGATTAGTTCCGCCTTGCATTTAGGGAACCCGGATTCTTCATAAATCTGGATGTAACGTACCTTTGCAGCTTTTATGTCATAGGCCTTAAAATATAGTCCCTTGTATTTGGTGAGGTCAAGGCGCATATAGGCCTGATATTGAAGCGAGTCTATTCTTGTGACTTTCTCTGGCTCAACGGATTTGACTTCTCTATTCTGCTGTGTATCTTTCGTTGCTACGCTCTTTGGGGATGAGTCCTTTTTCTCAATAAAAGGATTCTCTATTTCAGGCCAAACTTCAGATAAATCCTTTTGATTCCAGATATATTCAGCCGGGTCCTCCAAATCACTGTCCATCTGGACTTCTTTATCCTGAATATGGTTCGCTTCCGGAAGGTCTGTAAGAAGCTTCTTCCCTTTTTCCGTCAAGGCGATATCAACCACATAATGGTCGCAAAACTCATAATTATCAGCCTTTACGGTCCGATATTCTGTGTCTTTATAAGACCAGATACCATAAAGACTCTTCGTAACGGTAACAGCCTTCCTTTCATTGGTTTTGCTTTTTTCCCACCACGCATAACGGGTAACCTTGTATGTAATCAACCCAGCAGCGGCCAGTTCTCTAAGTCTAGCCCTCTCGGTTGAATCAGACACTTCATATTTGCCGACCCGTATCCATACAACGCTTCTGTCACATGCGTCCAATTTCATCTTTTTATTCGTTTGATTCAGAATAACCCTTTTTGAAATTGAGGTCGGACTCTGCTTACAACCAGATACGGACGCTATTACAATGATAATAAAAACTCCGGGAATAAAAAGTTTAGCAAAATGAACTGGCTTCATAATATGTTTTTTTATGGTGAAAAGAGTGCTATCTCCAGAAGGATATCTACTCCTCCACAATTCAACTGAAAAGAGTTTGCCCATGACTCAACCTAATGCTTTTTCGGGCAGTTGATTAATATGACATTTTCATCTTTATTTCTTCCGGAGAATAGACAAATACTTCCTGTCCATACCACATGATTATGAAGTTTAGCCCATTCTGCGCAATCGCCTGAAACAACTGGTAATCTTGTTGGATAAGAGTACTTAATGCAGTTTCTCTCACAGCTCCGGAAAACATCTGACCGAATTCTGTACTTGGATTCCGCAAGACACTGCCAAGAATTCCAGCCGCGCCGATATCATCTTGCTGTTCGGAATAATAGACCGTATTTCCTACACGCCTGTAGCAATCATTATTATAATCAATATAATTATCAATAGCGCTGTACGGATTACTCATTATTCCATCATACCCGCTAGAATAGTCACCAGAACCCCCTCCCAGAGCGAGCAGAGCAACAAAAACACAGGCAACCGCACCAAGAATAATCCAAACGGCACCACTCTTTTTCTTGGGGGCTTTTGGTGGAGTGCCGGCCATCGCGTGTTGTCTAGTATTGCCAAGATTTGATTTGTTTTCAATCGGGGTCGGGCGTTGAGATTGGGCTGCTCTTTTTTGTTCCTTATACTCCTCTTCCGTTAAGATTCCCGCATCTTTTAGTGCCTCAATTTTTTTGAGATGAGCCTTTTGCTCTTCAGTCAGAGAGGAACCTAGAATTTTGGCTTTCTCGTTATTAAACTCTTTTTGGGAAAGAATTCCGGCATCCAATAATTCTTTGAGCCTTTTTAACGCCTCGTACTCATCGTATTTTTCCATAAATAACAAAGATTACGGAGTCATAAGCATAATTATCCCCAATAGTCCTGCAACTACTGTAGATATTATAGCATATGTTTTGGGAATCTGTGCCTGTTTAATCCAGGAAAGAATAATTGTAATAATGGCGGTAATGAACCCAATTATTCCAAAGGCAACAGGGTCCATTGATGTTGCAAACAAAATACACATCACTACAGTTATAATGAGGCAGCCAATTTGTATCGGTAAAAAAATATTATTCTTTTCTCTTGCCTCGTTCTCTAACCTCGCCCCGGAATGTTCAGGATACGGTGCCTTTTGTTCAAAACCACTCATTACTTTCGCTTTTTCTTGAGCAAACTCTTCTTCGCTCAGAACACCATCATCTCTCAATTCTTTCAGACTGGTTAGTTTCTTGATTTGTTCTTCTTGTAACATAGTGCTAAAATTATGCGGGCGGCGCCATTTCCCATTTATACTAAAACAAAAGTGTGGAGCCCCTTTCGCTTATTCATTAGGAGGTTGTGGAAAACCTTTGACTGAAATATACTACTGATTACTCCACACTCGGCAGATATGGAGTACCAGCCCAAGAACGGGGAGGACCGCATAATCAATGCACGAGCGAGAAAGTAACTCCGTAATCCCTCAGTCTTTGAAAACTTCCACATTTCCTAATGAGGATACGAAAACACTTTCGCTATATGTCTGTTGCATTGAGAGCAACATCACAAATATAAGAAAAATATCCAAATATGGTTCAACTACACAGGACTTTTTAGCAAAGTGAGCAACACGAGGTGGCCGGGCGAGCGGGACGGGGCCGGGCGGAACTCCACCTTACTCCGCCACTCCAAGGCGTCAAACATAGGGTTTTTCTTGGAGTGTTGTCGCTGCGCTATGCTGATTATGTATTCTCGTGTTCCTGGTAAAGCTCTTGTCTTTCTACATAGTCTTTGAGATACAACACGATACCTTGTTTCGTAATGTCCCTATGGGCTTTGAACAAAATCTGTTGATGTAAAGCACAGATTTTTATTTCGTTATTTTCCAAGAAATATTGAGGATTGTCTTTAAGTAGTTGTATATCAATCTTTTCCTTCCAACTCTCCAAAAAATCATAAAGACATTCTTCCAAGAGCAACTGTTTCTCTGTAAGATTATCGGTACTTGTGGAATATGAGTACCTTGGTTCTTCAACAGAGATACTTGGTAAGGATGCCTTCGGCACAACCGGCGTAGCCCACTCCGGTAAGTCTGTGTCTCCCTCCGGGATACTTGTCTCTTCTGCCGTAGGCTCTGTATCTATCTCTGTATCTGTATCTATATTTTTCTCTATGTCTGTTCTATTCTTTTCTATCTCTAAAGTAGGGGTACAATTTGTACTCGTTTCTGCACAATCCGCGTCTTCACAATAGGTAATCTTGGCATCCCTGGGCAGTTTTTCCACCCAGTCAATGTCTTCACTCGTGATTTTGTCCCAGTTGATTTTGATTTTTGCTCCCAGTCTTTTGCCGCTCTCCGCTTTTACATCAATGATACCGGCACGATACATTGCTTCCAAGGTCAGGCGAGCATCTTTCTTGTTCTTCAAGCGTAGGTGTTCAGCAAGCTCCTCAACACTCAAGGTGAAATAGCCGTTGAAGACCTTGCTCCGGCTCTTCCAGTAGTTCTCCTTGTCAATCAGGATGCAAATCGCCTTCCAGCAGTCGTTGTCAAGTGCCCACATAAGGTTGATAGGTCCGGGCACGAATTGGTAGTCAATCTTCTTCTTGTAGTTGTCTGTCATCGTAAAAAGAGAAAGGCCCCGAAATGCGTTGGAGGGAATGGAAACTCCTCGGCACTTCAAGGCCCAGCTAATAGTTATACTTTTCACTCTAACTCCATTCCAAGTGATTGATTGTCATATACATAAGATACAAAAAATAATTGAGAAACCCAAATTATCAGGGGTTTTCCAATAGATAAATAGTGGTTGATGGAGGAAATATCTGGTTGGAAGAAGGAAAAAAACTATCTTTGTGTAGATATCGTTTTTACCCCAAAGGAATAGTTATGCCACGCCAAAGCAAAATCAAGTATGACCCTGCACTGACCCTCAAACAGAACGCCGAGAAGAACCGGGTCTCCATTGATGCGATAAAATATTTCGTCAAGACCAGAGGAATTGACCGGGAGGGAGACCGGCAAGCTCATAACCTCGCTCTCATCAAGAAAGCCAGGGAAGCCAATCCGGATGCGAGCAAGGCCGAAATGGCGAAGCTGACCGGGTTAAGCGTGAAGACCATCAACAAGTACCTACCGGCTCTTGATGGTAATGGGGAAACCGGTTTCAAGCGTGCAAGAAGGGAGGTAAAGCCGTTGGTCTGGGAAGAAGGCATTCCAGAGCCGTCAAAGCAAAAATATACGCTGATGAGCAAGCGCCTGATGAACCTTCCAGGGCTCTTCCAGGAGGCTGACTTGCAGGACATCAGTGGGCTTCACGATTTCTTGTTCCAGGACCCAGGGAAACCGATGTTATTCATTGGAAACGGAGGAATGCTGGACCACTTTGCCGGGCATCTTTACGAAATGAACTGCGGAATAGCCCGTTGCATCACTCCTCTTGAATTTGCGTCAATGAGCGATGAGACAATCAAGGGTTGCAGATGCCTTCTCCTGTCTGCTGGTGGAGGGAATATGGATATCCAGTACGCAGCAAAACGGCTCCTTGCAATCAATCCGGAAAATACTGCCTGTTATACCAATCACCCGGGAGAGAAGAGCGCATTCAAGAGATTTGACCCATCTCGTGTCTTCCTCTTCCAAATGCAGCGATATGAGGAAAGCTTCATTTCCGTGGAGAGCAAGTTCTTCCGGGATGCACTTATGTATAGGGCCTTTACCGGGAACAACGCGAGCGATATCCGGATAGACACCTCGGCCTCCTACCAATACCAGCTCAACAACTCTGCTGCGACCCTGACACCATTGCGGAAGATAAAGCATTTTGTAGCCCTGTTCAGTGATTATGGAGGGCCTGCCGCACACGATGTTGAAGGAGTACTCGTGGAGACCGGCGTTGCTTCCGTCCAAGTCAGTGATTACAGGAACTATTGCCACGGCCGGTTCCTGTTCGTTGGAAATCACACGAGGCACACAACCAAGAAGCACACACTGACGGAAAGCGATGTCGCTGTTATCCTCTTCATAACTCCCAGGAACAAGGGATTGGTGAAGGATATCCGTGAGAAAGCTCTTGCAAAGGAAACGCCGGTAGTCCTCATTGAGACCGAGTACAACGATGCCCGTGCCACTCTGGACCTTCTCATCAAGTCCAATGTCTTCCTGGCCGACTATGAAGAAAAGGGGCTTGGCATCAACCCCTGCGACCCGGAGAACTACAACGCAAACGAGATTGATAAGCGTATTCCCAAAAATAATGTGCGGTTTGACAAGGAACTCGCAAACAATGGGGCACTGCGATTTGAGATACCCGATGAGATAGTGAAACTTGAGGCGGATATCTGTGCGATGGAAGAGGAGGAAAAACAGAATGCGAAACATCTTCTTCTTTGTCCGGCCCCAGGAATAGAGACCCTTACAAGATGGGAAGAGTATGATGCCTCCAAGTATCTGTGTTATGCGTTCCGGAAAAGGGAAGACCGGCGAAAAGGAAAGGACTGGATACCCTTCGGCAATATGAATAGTGGATTTGGGTTTGACATCCAAGGCGTTCATTTCCACAATAGCGAAGCAGCATACATCTGTGGAATGTTCAGCAATGATAACCAGGAGCAAAGGAAGGTCCAACAACAACTTGTCAATCACACCAACGGAAAGACAGCCAAAGGAGACATTCGCTATCATAACGAGGGAATAGCCCGAAAAGACTGGTATGACTTCAATGTTGCCTGGATGCTGTATGTTGTCTGGCAAAAGGTCTGCAACAACAAAGAGTTTCGGGATTTGCTACTTGCCGTTCCAGATGGAGCCATCATCATTGAGGATACGACATTCCAGAAGGTGCATAAGCCCAATGATACGCCTGTCTTTTGGGGTGCGAGGAACCAAGGGCGGAAAGAGTACTCCACATTAGTCAAGAAATATGTAGAGCAGACGGAACTGACCTCTGTAAAAGCCCAGAAGAAGAGAAAAGTTGCAGACGCTTACAACAACTTCACAGATTACGGCGTTTTCAAGGGATGTAATGTGATGGGCAAGATACTGACCATCTGCCGGAACTGCTGGAAGGAAGGAACGGAGCCGCCAATTGACTATGAGTTATTGAACCGGAGCAACATTCACCTGCTTGGGAAGAGATTAGATTTTTAGCATCAAACAATCAAAACGAAAATGGATATAGACATCCCAGAAGAAGGCCGACTGACAACCGAGGAAGTTAGGCAATCCGTTGAAGGTGGCGAGAACCTGACCGATGAGCAGGTAGAGACCATCAAGGACTTTATGGCTCTGGCGGTAGTGATAACCTATGAAGCCTTAAAGAAAGAAGCCCAGGGCAAAAACGCCGAGGGCTCCTCAAAAAATGAGTAGTTATGATAACGAACAACTCTATTTCCAAGGTTCGTGTCTTGCTTCTGGATTATTGAGGAAAGCTTCCAAATCTTTCTTCTGGTACCAAATCTTATCGCTCCCAGGATATTTCGTGTAGCCGATATATCCTTTATCACGGAACTTACGGAGACGTTCCTCCTTCATATCCAGCAAGTTCATCAAGTCTATGCTGGAATAGACCGGTTCGTCAGCCTTGATATACTGATAAACTGGCCGTAGAGTGTTGATGATATTTGACTTCGCAAGTGTTGAAAGCGTATTGAGGACACGGAGAATGTCTTGCTCACGGAAATACAAGACTTCATTGCCACCTTCGCTTCTATATATGTAATCAGGAGCAGGATGGACATCCAATAACCTTGACACACAAGACCAATCGTCTCCAAAGATGTCCTGGACACACAGGGCACTGATGAGATTGGAATATTCCCAAGGAAGAGGAGTACCCTTAAAATCGCTGTCCCCCACACACGAAGGGTCAAATATGAGCTCTGCCGGTTCATTCTCTTGCCATTCTCCTCTCAACTTTCGCTTCTCCTTATTCTCCTTGATGAGTGAGGCATACTTACTTACGATACTATCCTGTCTATTCGGTTCCATAAGGGCTTCTACATTTATTATCACAAAGATAGTCAAAATCACGCAGTGTTCCACCTGGACCTTGTTTTGACTTGTTTCCCCTTGATTTATGTTTCCCTATATGCTTACCTTGCAGTTGTAATATATTGATAATGATATATATTATAGCGGTTCGACGAAGA
>OCTX011353917.1_pt1 | contig 18467 bp, 16 predicted proteins | sample 1539691 | NCBI WGS metagenome assembly OCTX01 (sample SAMN02144231, study PRJEB22623) | gut metagenome | biome: sheep rumen | host: Ovis aries | place: New Zealand | reverse complement strand
TGTTCTTGGACAGGCAAAATGTACCGACCCATCAAAACCTGTAAACGGGAGGGACATAGCCAGAACGGTTGCCCGGCTGAAGAGAGGATGGATAGGAGCTTTTGTCAGCACCTCTTATTTTTCAGAACCGGTGCAGCGAGAGGTAAATGAAGACTCATATCCTCTGATGATGATTAATGGTGCGAAAATAGCCTCAATAGTCGAACAGGAACTTTTTGAAAGTAAAATGACATTGGAGGACTACCTTGAGTCTCTAAAAACAAAATACAGACAGATGGTGCGCATTCCTGAAGATATATTGGATTTTTAGAGGAAAATGGAGGCGGGCAGAGGGGACGGACAAGCAGGTGTATTTCATCAGCTGGGATGAAGAAAAAGGAACATCAGAACCGGCGCAGGAAATCATGCCTGCGGGCAGGACTTTGTAAATATTGTAAGTGCAGAAAATGTCGGTGTGAAGAAATGTATAGGATAGCTATTGTGGAAGACAGTGCAGAGTACGCGGAAGAACTGATAGAATATCTTGAGCGGTTTGCTAGGGAGAAAGATACACAGCTTAGATACAGTGTTTTTTCAAACGGCTTGAACTTCATCAGTGATTATAAAGCAGATTTTGACGTTGTCCTCATGGATATCGAGATGCCCCATATGGACGGCATGATGGCTGCGCGGAGATTGAGAAAAATAGACGAAGAAGTGTGTCTGATCTTTGTCACGAACTTTGCCCGGTATGCTATTGAGGGATATGAGGTCCGCGCTGTGGATTTTCTTGTGAAGCCGGTGGAATACGTGAATTTTTCGATGAAGCTTCAAAAAGCCCTGGAAAGCAGGACTCGTATGCAGAAAATGGAGATCATTCTGAATACGGTCAGCGGAGTAAGACGGATCAGGTTGGACCAGATCTATTATATAGAGGTCATGGGCCGCAATCTGACCTACCACACAGACCTCGGTGATTTAGACGAACGGGGAACGATGAAGGAGAAGGAGGAGGCATTGAAGGATCTTGATTTTGTCCGTGTTTCTAACAGTTTCCTCATTAATCTTCATTACGCAACGGCATTTTCTGGCAATGAAGTTACAGTAGCGGGCAGCAGGGTCCCTGTCGGCAGAACCAAGAAAAAAGATTTTTTAAGAAGGCTGACAGAATTTCTGGGGGACTCCTGCCTGTAATTATCTTGCATTCTGCAGCCTGAATGAGGGATGATTTTCCGCTGCTTCTTGAGATATAAACAGGCATTTTAATAGTTTTCTGGAAGAGGCACCGCTTCTGGATGAGATTATCCACCATTGTGATTTTGATTTCAATGCAGACCGGTATCCAGACGGCTTTAAATGGCATTTTCAGATATATACACCGGTCCGGGCATGCCGCTCTTATGTCCTTCGCAAATCTATGCTCATGAATCCAAGGTCCAGATCGATGTAAATCTATATGTCTGGTGCTGGAAAATCACGCCGCCACATATGCGGTACGAATCCAGTACTGAACGAAGAGATTAATGCTGATCTTCATTAGAGAAGAATCCATATTTAGGAAGCGTAAAGAGGGGCGTGAACACACAATTTTACTTTGTTTCACGCCCCTCTTTTTTATTTTGAATTTTGCGTTCAAACTTCGTTAACGGTTTTCTTCCTCGAATTCATCAAAACTGCCCCTGGGGAGAAAATCTATGCTGTATTCAAGGTCTGCCTTTTTGATTATTTCAACGGAATCAATATTGATCTTCTGAAGAAGATCATAGGTGGCCAATGTGTATTCAGGCAGAAGTAAAATGTCTCTTAAGAGCCATCTGCCGAGGGAGCTGTTGGGATTCGACATCAACGCTTTGCCTCCCTGCTGGCAGATTTTTGCGGACATAACTGTTTCGTTGGGAAGATGCAGGCTGAAGTCCTGGTCTCTTCCGGGGAAGAAATCAGGAAATTTTTTATGTATCCACGCAGGGACAGGAATATATGCCTCATCAGGGTCGCGGGGTCTTCCCTGCGCATTCCAATGGTTAAGCCCGCTCTTTTCAGGAACATTCTTTCCGCTTCTGTTGGAAAAAAGCGGAAGAATGATTCTGGGATAATCCGGAACGGGCGGTTCGGAAAAGGCGCATGCAGTGCCGGGAGCGGTGATGCTCCCGGCGAAAAGGCTGGCAAGTTTGCTGTAGGGATCCTCAATGATCTGTACGGGCACTGTAAGCAGGACATTCTGGGTGATAAAGCGTTTGTATAAGGTGGATTTGTTCAGGTTAAAGGAATATTCGTTTCTGCCATCTTCGAAACGGATCGTAGAGTCTTTTTTCAGTTCCACTTTTTTGATTCCAGCAATGTTGATTTCTTCCATGGGTTCTTCGTAGATCTTGATGAATCCAGGCTCCCGGACAATGCAGTGGTACCACATTCCGTCAAGACTGTAGATGCGCTTTGCGGATGCAAGCCGGGCATTATGAAGCTCTGCTATTATCCTGACCCTGTTTTCCGGCAGTTCGTTTCTGAAGAGGGAAGAATCCTTATCAAATTCCGATATTTTCTGGAATGTGCTGCCGTTGCCGTTTAAAAATGTTTTAATTCCGACACCGGTATTTTTTCCTACTGAAGCTTTGATTGTGTCAGGCAGCTTTGCATCGTCTTTGAGAAAGACGGCATCTACTGCCAGGTCGCTGCGGCTGACGTCCTTTGCGCCTGTGCATGCACAGAAAGTTTTTTCGGGTGTACGCGGGTTGATGTACGGGGAGTCGTTGTCACTGAACATTTTGCTGAGCATTCCAGCGGCGCAGAGACGTCCTTTGTAATCGTTAATTATGCCTGCCGGCATCTTATCAATTATCATTTTTTTCCTGCTCCTTTCCTAATTCTTCTGCAGTTTTTACAAGTTTTTTGCGATCTTCAGGTTTAAGATCGACGAACGCTTTCATAAGATTGACGAAGTCTTCGTCGTCAGGGTTATAGGGAATATCGGTCCGCCAGGCCAGATAGTCCAGGGATACCGACAGCATCCTTGCGATACAAACAAGCACGGGCAGCGCGGGGGTGCGCCGGTTGTATTCGTAATGGGACCAGGCCTGCTTTGTTACGTGGACCTGGCCGGCCAGATCAGCTGCCTGCAGCTTTTTCTTCAGCCGGAGGGAACGGATGCGTTCACCGATGGTTGTGTTGTCAGTGGAGATACTCATGTTAGTCCCGCGGCCTCCTTTCCTAAAAGTGTGATATTATTATTATATGGGAAAGACACACAAGCACAAGATGTGAAGTATACATAACGTATACTTGACATAAAATTGAGTATCCGAAACGTATACTCATATTTTGAGAAAACATCGTTTTTCTGAAGCTTATCATTTATGAAATATCCAAATGAGGAAATTGGACATGGATGATCTGACAAAAGAACAGAGACATAAGAATATGTCGAATATTCGATCTAAGGATACAAAGATTGAGATCCGGCTCCGTAAAGCTCTCTGGGCAAAAGGCTACCGCTATTTAAAGAATGTAAAGGCTCTGCCTGGAAAGCCTGACATTGTACTGCGCGGGGCTAAGATTGCTGTTTTCTGTGACAGTGAGTTTTTTCATGGAAAAGACTGGGATATTCTAAAGCCCAGGCTCGAAAGGGCAGAGAATAAAGAATATTGGATAAATAAAATCTCCCGCAACATGGAAAGGGATGCGGAGGTAGACAAGGCACTGCTCTCCATGGGGTGGACTGTGATTCGTTTCTGGGGGAAGGATATTTTGAATAATACTGACATGTGCGTTCAAGTTATTGAAGACTGTATATTAGATTTGAAAATAAACAGTGCAGCTGATAAATAAATGAATAGTTAATAATGCTTCTGTTTGGAGCATTACACAGTTGCTCTTCTTTTTAGGAGTTTCTTCTCATTTTAAAGTATTTACATTTGTACCGCTGTTCTGGCAGGCCGAGAGCGGGAATTTATAATGATCATACAACCAGCAAATGGATACTCGGCATTATTGAACGAAAGAGGGGGCTAGTCATGGCATATGATATTGAACAATTCAAAAAAGAAATCAAAAAAAGAACGGATTATTTTCTCCGGTTAGTTGCATCTGAATGCCGCCGAGGCTTTGAATACGATAGGCCGAGAAACGGGACGGATGAACCCGGCTTCCCAATTTTTCATACTGCGGATCCTATGTTTTATCAGAGCAAATTCCAGGAAGGCTATTTAGAGTGGATGATCCGGGATCAGCTGGTCAATGAACTCTTGAACTATTTGTTTGTAAACCGCGGATATGATATCAGATGGAGGTTTGACGACAGTCGTATGACCACCGGCGGATTTAGGAATATTGAAAATGAAAAGAAGTTTCCTGTTGAGTTTTTTCTAGTAATTGATGGAGAATATACTGCATACTGTTATACCTCTTTCTCTGCGGATTACTCCATTCCAGAGAATCTGCCTTTTGACCTGTATTTGATGTATTATAAAACAGGCGTGAAAAAAATAAGCAGGTGGGTTTCGATTTATTGGACGGAAAAAAGCAGGGAAGAAATAATAGAGGAAGAAAGACTAGAAAAGTTTTTAGAAGGAGTGGGGCCTTTTCAGACTATAACCACCATCAAGGATTTGTTTAAAGAGTTTTTCTCAAAAGAGGAATATGAGATTTTTATAAAGGAAATCAGAAAAGCTGTATCAGAAGCAAATAAACTTATGGGCTTTCAGACTATTCCACGTCTGGTATCAAACAACATAGCTGTCTTCAAGGAAGACATGCTGAAAGAGCTGTCAAATACTGATTTTTCACAGCTGGAATACAGCAAAGTCAATGAGGAAGGAGATATAATTCCCAACATATTAGCATTAAAAATCAGGGCAGAAGATAATGAAACTATGATGAATCAATTTGAGGGGATGTCACGATACTTTTCTCTGGCCGGGACGAAAAAGCATGCTCAAAGTTTTCTTACTTCAGAGTATTTATATCACATCTTCAGGGAGGGGACTGCGTTTGATTATACCTCTGTGGTAAGCGGATATATAAAATCTGTTGAACAGCTGTGTGCATGTATAGTATATGAGATCTTAGTCCAGAAAAGCGATCCCCTGCTTTATATAAAGTGCAGGAGCCTGAAGCGTGAAGAAATCAGTCTGCTAGAAAAGCAAGGGGATCTAAAAAAGTGTGAAAAGTATTACTATGTTTCTATGAAAGAGGAGAACCGGGTTTATTTTGACTATAAGCAGACCATGGGACAGCTTTTTTACTTTTTTCATATTAATAAAGACAGAGTGCTCTGCATAGATAGCGTTCAGACCGAACCCATCATGTTTGAATGCATGAAGAATTACCTTAATTTTGATAGAAACGGTTTTTTCCACAAGCATAATATTAATGATTTTTCTATTGTAAAAAGAATAAGAAACAACACTTTGATAATCCTGTATTGGATTTTGGGAGCAACTGTATTGTTTGAGGAGCTGGAAAGCAACCTTACAGGCTTAGGAATTGTTGATACTTCATTTGAAAGACTGTTTAAAAAGATAGCATACAGGTACCGGATCTGTTATCTGCTGAAAATGAAAGGAGGAGCTGAGCGTAAAGTTGTAAGGTTGTTTACTAAAAACGAATATACTTTTGATTCGAGCGGTTATCTTCAAGGTGCTAGGCTGCAGTTTTGCGAAGTAAATGAATATCCCAGGAACCATAGAGAATACAGGGATTATGTTGAGAATCTGCCAGAATCATCAAAGGTAATCAATATCGACAATGAAAACCTTCCTGAAAAAATATATTTTGTAAATAATGAAGGTAGAGCTGAGGAAATAAAATATTGATTTATGCTGTTATGCCAGCGTATATTTGTGCTTAATGTACTAATGGGGCGACAGATTAGAACGTCAGCGCGATGACATGGCAAAGCTTTAAAGCGTAAGGATTAGCCCAAGAAGAACGACTTCTTTCAGAGAAGTTGTTCTTTTTTTATATTGGCTAATTAGATTGCGGCGTGCCGCAATCAATTGTATACTGACAATGCTGAGAAAAGTGCGGCGCGCCGCGTTTTATTTATTGGAAGGAAGGATATTATGTTGAAATGCGCATCTTTTTTTGCGGGAGTTGGAGGAATTGACCTTGGATTTGAACAGGCTGGGTTTAAAACGATCTATGCAAATGAGTTTGATCCTTTTGCAGCAGATACATTTGAGTGCAATTTTAATATCAAAGTAGACCGGCGTGACATAAATGCAGTTCCGACGAAGGAGATACCTGATTTTGATGTCATGCTTGCAGGCTTTCCCTGCCAGGCCTTTTCAATTGCAGGGTACAGGCAAGGGTTTAATGATGAAAAGGGAAGAGGGAATCTTTTTTTCCAGCTTACAAGGATTATCAGGGAAAAAATGGAAGCCGGAAAAGCTCCCCGCATCTGCTTTTTTGAAAATGTCAAAAACCTGGTCAGCCATGATAATGGAAATACATTCAGGGTCATACGTTCTGAACTAGAGAAGCTGGGATATAAAATTGAACATCAAGTCATGAATGCATCCGAATATGGAAATGTTCCTCAGAACAGGGAAAGAATATATATAGTTGCATTTAAAAATGAAGATGACTATCAAAATTTCAAAATGCCCAAGCCTATAGAACTTACCAGAACCATTAAGGATGTAATAGATTTTGACGCTTCAGTTGAGGACAAATACTATTACACGAAAGAAGGCTGTTATTTTTATGAAGACTTGAAAAACACTGCGCTTAATAAAAATACCATCTACCAGTGGCGCAGGGTTTATGTCAGGGAAAATAAAAGCAATTTGGTTCCCACGCTTACAGCCAATATGGGAGGCGGGGGCCATAACGTGCCGATCATACTTACAAATGACGGCAGATACAGAAAAATAACTCCAAGGGAATGCTTCAATGTTCAGGGGTTCCCCAGGACTTTCCATCTGCCCGGGCAAAGCAATACCCGCCTTTATAAGCAGGCAGGCAACAGCGTAGTCGTTCCGGTAATCAGAAGAATTGCAGAAAAGATAGAAGCAGTAGTTGAATATTAATACAAGGGGGCTCCTATGGGATTTTTTGCACTTAAGATATCTGATCCGGATTCGACAGATCTTGTAAATGAGATTAAAGCAGGAAGCATCGATTTTACTGTGGACCGCCTTAACCAGCTTGAAAGTGATTTGATTGAAGGGAGCCTTATATTCGTGCAGCTGGGAGGTGATAAGGTCAGCTGGGAAAAAGGCCTGATCGGGCTGGCTACAGTTATTAAACCTCCCTTTGATAAAGGATATGATAAAAAAGGACCAAGGAATTTCAAACTGGGCCTGAAGATGCGTTTAGTGCTGAAGAAAGTAATAAAGAGAGAAGAATTTAAATATTTTGCAGATGCGTATGATGCTGGAGGAATCGGCCCCAGCACCAGGGGGGAACAGAATCAGGCCATAAAATGGCTGTCAGATGCACAGGGATATGCAGTCCTCAGGGCTATGGCAGAAAGCCAGCCTGATTTGGAAACTCAGATCAGGAGCATTTTTGATGCAGGTTTCTGCAGCAGGATCTTTGGAAAAATGACCTGCATGGAAGAAGTGGACTGTACATACGAAGAAGCTATGTCCAGGATTAAATCCAGGGAGGAAGATGCAGAATTCGAGGAATCGAATAAAAATCTGTTTGAAAAATGGCTGAGAGCCCAGGTTAAGCCGGAAGGCACAGCTGGGGCGGGAGAAAAGTATGGAGAGGCTTCCATAAATACATATCTTTCTGAATTATCAGGAATAAAAGTCAGCATGCATGGAAGGACACGCTCTATATTTGCAGTGAGGGATGCCGTACTGGCATCATCTTTGGAAGAGGGCAGCACTAAGGATCCTTCAAATCAGAAAGGGCATAATAAAAAGAGCTCTGCGGTAAAATTATATGTCGGATTTCTGAGTGAAACGTATAATCAGGATACTGAAGAAGTAAAAACGCGTGCCCCTAAGATTAAGTTCAGGACAGGGATCACCAGGAATGAAGAGCGAAACAGGATTATTTTCGGCGCTCCCGGGACCGGAAAAAGCTTCAAATTAAATGAGGATCTTAAGACTCTGCTGAATATGAAAAATGAAGAGGATGAGCCGGAGGGGGCGTATTCTAGGGTTACTTTTTATCCGGATTATGCGTATTCCCAGTTTATTGGTGCATATAAACCGGTGACGGACTCAGACGGAAAGAGCATCTGCTATGAATTTGTTCCCGGCCCGTTTATGAATGTGCTTGTTGAAGCATTGAAATACAGCCGGAAGGCAGAACCCAAGCCCTGTCTGCTGGTTATAGAAGAAATAAACCGCGCAAAGGCCGCCGCCGTTTTCGGCGACATGTTCCAGCTGCTTGACCGGGATGACTTCGGGGTAAGCTTATACGATATACAAGCTCCAGATGCCGTAAAAAAATACCTTGCCAGACCTGATGTGCTGGGAGGCTTAGAAGATGAGTACAGCAGAATACGGATTCCCGATAATATGTTTATCTGGGCAACCATGAACAGTGCGGACCAGGGGGTGTTCCCTATGGACACTGCTTTTAAAAGAAGGTGGAATTTTGAGTATATCGGGATTGATGAAAATGAGGACAGAATAAAGGGCTGGATAGAGGCCGTTGAAGGAGATCCGTCATCGATGATTTCATGGAACAGGCTGCGCAAAGCCATTAACGAAAAGTTAGTCAAGGAATATAAGGTTAATGAAGATAAACTTTTAGGTCCGTTTTTCCTGACCGGGGGGGCTGTTGAAACTTACGGAGATCGAAAAAGAAAGATGGACAGTGCATACACTGACAGCAGTGCGGAAGATGCGCTGATTGCATGTCCCGAAAAGTTTAGAAAGGCCTTTAAAAGCAAAGTGCTGATGTATCTGTATGAAGATGCGGCAAGACAGTACAGGCAGAAACTGTTCAGCGGATGCAGCAGTCTCAGGTATTCTGCCGTGTGCAGTGCATTTGATGAACTTGGAATTGGAATATTCGGAGGGGATTTTAAAGAAGATTACTATGATCTGCAGGAAGGGTGATGCCGATGAGAATAGTATCTTGCTATCTGCAGGAGCAGAGAAGGTATTCGAAGGATGAACTTGCTCAGCTTCTAAAATGCAGCACCGATGATGTTCAGAAATTAATAAGAATGCTGAAATCCTACGGGGTATTAAAGGCAGTAAGGAATACGCCTGACCAGAAAGAGTTATCGGACCTGCTCGACGAAGAAACAGAAATTGCGGACGAAACGGCGGGAAATGATCAGTATCTTTATGTATTTACATATGTTGGGATTATTACAATAGGGCGCAGAATACTGAAGATATATCCTAAATACCTGCTGAATGCAGAAGAGCCTCTTTCCGAAATGAAGCAGATCCTTAAGGTGCTGGAAAAATACAGCAGCTCAGAGGAAGAAATAGTAACGCTTTACAATGGGGATGGGGAGAACCGGCAGTTTAATCTTCTGGCAGTTATTTTATATCTGCTTAACGATTACTATGAGTATGGAGTATACAATAACAGCGAAGAAATCATTGAAGTAAATGGAGAAGGCACGATTCTCTGGGAGAAAACCATAAATGAAAACTACGCGGTAATAATTGAGAACCGGCCGTATTATGCTGAGATTTTTACTGAGAAAAAAGTAGACGATGATTTAGACTATTTTACTAGGCTGCATAAAGCTGTTATTACTGACTGTTCCCGCCAGCTTGAAGAATCGCAGCTGGCAGTGCTGTTCGAGATGGAAACTGTCCGGCTTACAGATGAGGATTTGGAGTCTTTCGGAGACAGAGACTATATTCTGGACAGGATAGCCGGGGAACTGGGCATGCAGTTTAACACCCGCCGGCAGATACTGTTGAAAACATTATCCGCATATATAAACCAGGAAAAAAAGCTGGTTAACGAAGATAATGGAATCAGCATGTACGGCACGGCATCTTTTAATCTGGTTTGGGAACGAGTCTGTGCTAAAGTTTTTAATAACAGGCTGCAGACAAGGCTGGACCGTCTGCCGCTTCCTTTACCGCTGGCTGAGAAGTTTGATCCCCGGGCGAAACTGATCGACATTATAGAAAAGCCCGTATGGTCAGGCACGGATTTCTCAAAGCCGGCTGCAGAGACGCTGATACCGGATATAGCAAGCCTGGTTAAGCTGGAAGAGAAATACTGGTTTGTGATTTTGGACGCAAAGTACTATAATCTGCATCTTGAGAAAGATAAAAAACTTAAGGGATATCCTGGAGTGGGAGACGTCAGCAAACAGTATCTTTATCAGCTTGCTTTCAACGAATTTATTCAAATTCATGGATTTAAAGAAGTCAGGAACTGCTTTCTGCTCCCTACTGATAAAGACAAGGTTATCTGCAGGGGCTGTGTTTCGATGAGTGTTTTAAGAAATTTAGGCCTTGAAGACATTCAGGTCAGGTTTCTTCCCGCCCGGAAAGCATTTGATGCCTATTTGAGGAATCAAAAGATCCCATTAAATGAATTAGCTTTATAAGCGCCGGCCCAGGTTTCCCTGGGCCGTTTTTTTTAGAGCATCTTTACAGGAGGCCGTGTTTATCAAGCCAGTCGAGCTTTATTTCTCGTGTCTGATCACTGAATTTTATTTTTACGGTGTCCCTGCCTTTCATGCAGACAACTCTGCCTTTCCCGAATGCGGGATGGTTTATAATCCTTCCTTTTGTCAGCCCGTTGTTTTTTCTGGAAGAAGCAGATACAGTATTTGAGTCAGGCACGGAAGGCACCGGAGGAGGAGAAACAACAGGACTGGAAGCAGGACTGGTAGGTCGCAGGGCACGTATCCCTGCGCCTCGGATGTATTTGTCGTATGCATTTAAAGGAGCAGGACTGATTTTATAATATATGCCGCTGTCTCCCTGAACCTTCTCAATGAAAACAGAGTCAATACCTCTCTGCCTGAGGTGCTCGTAAGTGACTACGGTATAAACCGGGATCTTCAGTACATTCCGCAGGAGCCATCTGCCGAGGCTTTTATTAGGATTAGACATCAAGGCCTTTCCGCCCTGCTGGCACTGCTTTGCAGACATTACCGTTCCGTTGGGGAGTTTCAGCATAAAGCTTACCAGCTGGCCGGGAAAGAAATCCGGATGATGGTTTCTGAATTCAATCGGGATTGGAATTCCTATCTCATCTTCGTGTCTGGGACGGCCTGAAGCATTCCACATGTTAAGACTGTTTCTTTCAGGCACAAACCTTCCCTGCGCTTCGGATTCGCTGTAAAGAGGCAGGCAGGCGGTTTCAAGCAGAATATCAGGCATATTAGCACCTCCATAGTTTGGAACACAGCTTCAGCAGTGGGCATAGCAGGCACCCTCCAAGGGGGATGCGGTCTGTTTTTTTATCAGAGAAGCTGGTATAATACACTTATTGTATCACAAGGAGGAACGCTATGCCCATCTATAACGAATTTGACTTCATAACGATCGATGACGAAAGAATTGATAAAACCTGTGAAGCATATTTTAAATGGAAAGATTTGAATACTTATATTTCCGATAATTCCCATAGAGGTATCGGCATGCCGGATGCAATCAGTGAACCGATTGGGTGTTACTGTTTAGGACTTCAGTGGAACCGCGGAAAAGAATCCGGAGATGCCACGGATCCAGAAACCGGGGCTAAAATTGAGATGAAGGCCACATCCCGGTTCGAAGGTGACCTGTCTTCTTTCGGCCCGAACTGCCGGTTTGATGATTTGGTGTTTCTGAGGTTTAATCTTCCTAATAACCAAGTATATATTTATGATCTACATATAAACTCAGACCAGTTTGACCAGTACCCTGCCAACAGTACCGAAACCATCGGCGATCAAAAAAAGGCAGGCAGAAGACCTCATGTGAGCTTGAAAGAACTGTTCGTAGATGCCAGGTCACTTCAGCCCGACGTGATTTTTGATATCAGAAGATGCAGGATTATTGAGGATAACAGGCATTGAATTTTTAACCGGAATGGATGCAGAAACAGGTTGTTACAGGAAACGGAAGACGGCGGTGGTTAAGCAAGCCAAAATCACCGTAAAAAGTAGCATGCAGAGAGCCCGGCAGTTAGTGCCGGGCTCATTTCATAGTGATAAACTATGGATAGCAATGCTTTAATATTATTCTGGTGTGATATGCAGGGCCGCGGGAGGAGAAAAGATGGACTGTCAAGATATTTATCAGGATGAAATTAATGCATCTATAAAATACATTTGGGAAAGAAAAAAACTGCATCTCAGATTTTATGACTATGGGCAGGAAGCTGATTATTTCAGTGAAACAAGACTGTTTGATTTTACCGGCCCCACATACAGGGAATATGAACATCTGCTGCGAGAAGTCGGTGATGAAACAAATAGGATGCATGTCCGAATCCTGCTGAAACTGTTTCAGAAATATGCCATAGAAACAGAACAGCCGGTTTGGGGTTTTTCCTATTCGAGTTTTGTACGCACCGATCAAAAAGAGGCGCCATACAGTTTTTCTATTATTGATAATGGCCGCAGAATAGGCTTCAGGCTGGCGGATATTGAAAGGAATGGTATTGACGACATTGTAGCCAGAAATGGGCTGGATAAACTTGTTGTAATATTTCTTGAAAGAAACCAGCAGTCTATTCAGTCTCTGTCAGAATTTGCTATAGAGAACTTTCAAAGACTGAGATACTGTGTGCTGCAGACAATATTCCGCCGGTATTTTGATAAAAAGGCATATAAAACGTATAAAAAATTGATACAGGAATATATTCGGGAAGTCAAAAAAATAATGGCCTTTACAGCAGTACCGTTTCTTTCTTCAGCAGGATACTTTGATTTCAAGCAAAAGACTGCAGAACTGCTCAAGCATTATGACTATCAGAATATTCAATTTAGTATTTCTGATCATAATGACAAGGAGCTGCAGGAGTATTTGTATGTGGAAAAATATGTTCTTGATGCTGAAGAGCTTCAGCTGCTCAATGATAATTTCTTCGAAAAAGGCCGTTATGCTGCTTTAATTGGGAAAAAGGATTTTGCTGAAGGCTTCTTAACTTCGGAGTGGCTTTACTGTATTTTAAATGGAAAAGAGCATTTTGATTATACCTCGATTATCAGCGGGTATCTAAAATCTATAGAACAGCTTCTGCTGAGCATTCTGCTTACCGCATCAAGAAGCCCTGGCAGGTACAGGGGTGTCGCTTTCAAATACAAAAGACGCATGAAGAAAAAGGCTGCTCCTGTTTATGATGAAGCAAAGAAAATTTACATTTATGAGCTTAATGAAAGTAATGCTGAGTATAACGATGATTCCATGGCTGGCTTGACAATGTTTCTGAAAGAAAATCCAAGCCTGTTTTTAAATCCTAAACTAGGAGAATATACCGAAGATCTGCTGGCATGCTACCGTATAGAAGATAGAAACGGATATTTCCATAAAGATAATTTAAACAAATGGGATGAAGTCGAGAGAATAAGACGCAATACGTTTCTTTTGTATTACCTTCTTTTGGGAAACCTGTCTCTTCCAGATGCAGAATGGAAAAGATTGACAGATGATGGAAGGGAGCCGTTCAATATCATAGGAGAAAAGGTGGAAGATTTCAGCCGGTACAGTCCGTATCTTTACCTGGATTATGGCGCAGACGGGGTCGTAGAGACGTTTTATAATTTTAAACACAAGGACACAGAAGAAGATAAGGCAACAGGAGAAACCATATATCACAGCTTGAGTTTCTTAAATCTTCCTTCTTTTGATACTGAGATGCTTGAATTACTGGACCTTAATCCAGCGCTGGTAAAAAAATATGAAATATTAGTCACACGAGAATCGTATCCTGAAAAAATATATATATTCGAAAGAAAAAACGGGAAGAAAATGGAGATAAATCTGATGGAAATGATGAATGAATGAGATTATGCTGCATTTGACCCGGAAAGATGAAGCGAAAAGCGCGCCTCAAAAAGAGGCGCGCCGTTTCGGGTTATCACCACGGGGAGCAGACTTAGATCGCACGGACAACAGCCGTAAGAACAAGACTGACAGCCTGGATGAGAGCCAGGATGACCTCTCTTTTTTCCTTACTCATGTACACCTCCTAAAAGACGACGATGATCAGTTACAATGCAAGGGCCATCCGTGTTTTATTATACTATATTTAGGACAAATTTCAATCAGTACAATTTTGTTAATTCTCCTTGCATAGGCAGTATTATGCGGGCTGAAAGCTATGATGTTTTTTCAAGGGACTGTGCAAAAGTCATCAGATCTATCTGGCCTATTACTTCATGAACAGCTTCATGCTGGATATTTGCTTTTTCATCTGTATTAGATGAGACAGATGAAGGATTATCATCTTTTTGGTCGATGGTTTTATGTTTCTTTGCGTACAGTTTATTCCATTCTAAGCCGAATTTCGATTTTTTATTATAAACAAGCAGCATAGCTTCTGCATACCCAAGAGAACCCATGCGGCGTTCTTTAGCAGTACGGCTGATTTCCTTACAGGATACCTGGCTTAACTTTTCTTTGAATTGTTCATCCTTCAATTCACTGCCGTATGCAGCGATCAGCCGGCAGATTCCGTTGAGCATATTAGCAGACATAGATTGGGGGACACCTTCCCAAGTGCCAATGCACAGCCTCAAAACCCTGTCCAGGCCTTCATATCCTATCTTGTCGTAGATGCTTTCTATAGTTGCCACAGCCTGAACGCATCCATTTCCGGATTTGCTGCTTATTTCTAATCCAAAGGACTCAACAAGGTCTTTTATGATAATTTGTTTATCACATCCGGCCTCTATATTAGCCATAAAAATTTCGTAGGGAGACAACGGCCTGGTATATTTCATTTGATTTGCAAAGATTCCGGCTTCCTGCATATATTCGAGATCGTCGTACACCATGCACCATACGGGCGTTTCACGGGAACCGGATACTAATGCTATGATTTCAATGGTGTGCTGGCCGTTAAAAACATAATTTATGCCTTCACGGCGGCTGACTTTAATTGGATTGACCTGGTAGATATCAAAATGAGCAGCAGCTTTCTGCACATGCTTTATAGACAGATTCCGCTGATAATCTTGGTTTGATACAAGGTTTTTAATTGGAATAAGTTCGTATTGCACTTGAGGAACGAACTGTTGATAATCATATGTCATCTGGAACCTCCTTCAGCATAACCATCATTGCGTCCACCATTCCATTTAAAGCTCCCAGCTGGTGGTAAAGCCTTAATTTTGTTCCTTTTGAGGCTCTGCGGAAATCAGCATTATTTTGAGTTTTTGTTATGAGATTCATCCATGAGGGAATAGTCAGCGCTAAAGTGGAAAACTCGGCATCAGGGTCATATTTGGGCATCTTTTTTATTTCTGCAACATTAGATTTGGCTGTTTTCTTCTGTACTGGAGGCTCCTGGATCTGCAGTTTGTATCTGCGCCATGCCAAGCCGTGCTTTATATCTGAAAGCACTATATGATGCTTACCGTCTTCCTGTATGCTTTCATGCACGTGCCTGATATCATCAGCAGACAGATGTGCCAGTTCTATTGTGTTTTCGTGTGATGCTTTAATTTCGCTGTAGATAAGCTTTCGGAACAGCCCCGGGCTTGCTGACTGTATTTTATCCATAGCGGAAGCGTATAAATAATATTTACGGACTGTACCTGCAGAGATGGAATTATAGCTTGCAGCTTCTTCGGCTGCGATCGTTGCTATTTTTTCGGATGGAGGGATCTTTTCTCCTTCCCCAAGTTTCAACTTGACGGTTTCTATAACAACATTGCGCTCGTAAAGATACTGCCTGCCTATCAAGTATTTCCGCCATTCGCTGGTAAGGTCGGTTCTAGCCAGCTGAGTCTTGCAGACCTGACGGCAGATATCGCTTCGGCTTGTTCCGCAGGCATGTTTAACAGTAAATGAAATACCATGCTTCCTGCATATTTCAAATCGTTTCTGCCCGTCTACAATAGAACCTTTCCAGACTTCAACAGCTTTAAGGCATCCCTTTAATAGAATATCCCTTTCAAGCGACTTATATTTTTCAACGGAAACATCCTGCTTCAGTGCCGCTATTTCTGGATCTATTTTGATCGTAGGGGGGTTCAAATCATGCCTCCACAGTTTCTTTTTCGTCCATGCCAAAATCTGCTCCCTCACCAGCTGCTGGATTTATTACGACGGAATCATCCATAGAAAATTCAGCTACTCCCTTATCAAAGTACAAACTTCCATAAATCCGGTAGCAGTGATTATCATTCCAATCAAAATAGACCTCCCGCAGAGTCTTCATCAGAGAAGAACTATAAAGTTCATAGCTGTTCCTGCGGGCTAAATTCTGCCAGCGGATCCGATGGGCCAGGGAGTCTTTTTTAGTGCTTGCCTGTATAGCAATAGAGCGGGAATTGGGATTCACCATTAAAGAAAGATATTCCGGATCACCAAGGAGATGCAGGGTTACTTTGTGTATTCTTATCCGGTTCTTTCTTAGATCTATCAGCATGCATGGTTTCTGGCACTGCGTTCTGTTCATCTTTTCCTCCATTCTTTGGCTCTTTGGTTATTCCAAAAACTGTGAAACCATCGAAAGTGCCAATCTGCACCTGCTTCTTATGCTCCTCATAAGAAAGGCCGAACTGATTTTTCCATTCGTCTGGGTATTGAGGAGTTCTTGAAGTTTTGACTCTGCCGTCGTCTTTGATTTTTCTTGAGAATATTTCCGGAGCAGTAAGATCAAAGATAAAGAGAAGTTCATCATTTGATTTCACTAATTTTCCCAGAAGCTTGTATCTATAGTCCGGGTTCCAGTCCATAAGAGAAATCACTTTTGCAAAGAACATGCGGCATGTAATCTGCTTGGGAGCTCTTTTCTTAGATCCGGAGCACCAGCGGAAGGAATCGCGTTCATCTTCAAAGCAGGGCTTGACTGCAAGTTTTTTTTCATCCGGGTTTACTAAGATCTGCACGTAGTCCTTATCAGGTATTTTTTTCAGACAGGTAGAGTTCACATATACCTTGCTTGCGCAAAAAGTGAATGAAGGCTCATATATATGAGAAAAGAACTCCCCCCTTACGACCTGGTATCCGTCATAGTCGAAATCTACGACTTCAATATCTGGATCATTTGGAGAAGCCGGCTCTGCAACGGCTTCAATCGTATATCCTTCCAGGGATGCTTCAGTGATTATCTGATTGCCCAATATTTACGTCCTCCTTCATTGTTTTAATCAAACTGTTAATTGCGTCGTTCAGCTCAGGGGGCTTTGTCACATTTGCAAATTGGGAAGTGCCGGCTGGGATTCCTATGCTGGAGGACTGCCATTCCTCTGTATTCGAAAATGCAATGAGGTTCGGGGGCTGTGTGGTTTCATAATAGTTATCCCCGAAAGAATCATTCCATGCTGCGGGAAATCCATAAACATGGTTTCTGGTTCCAACGATCTCGATGTTTTCTTCTTTGAATTCCTCCTGCGGGATCAGGGCTTCAGTATCTTTAATGTCGAAAAGAAGCAGGCATTCGTCGTCTTTCTGCTTCTTGAATCCATTTATCCGATACTTATGATCGGGATTCCAGCCGAAAAGTTCATACAGAGCTGGCAGGAAGGCTTTTCCGCATATTGCCTTGGGTACTGAATGATCTGCATTGAACCGTGCCCACTGCAGCATGTTTCTGGCATTCTTCGGACAGGATCGGACTGCAATCATGCCGAGTTTTGGATGCACTAGCATTTCAATGTAATGTCCGTCCAGCTTTCTGACAGCATCGACTGAAAATGTGATTTTTTGAATAGAAAATGTCACAGCTGTTTTACGTCCAACTTCAAAAAACTGGGACTTTGCGAGTTCAAACCCCCGCAGGTCAAAATCCCCGGAATTAGCTTCATATTGGATACTGGTCCCGCCTGCATTTGCAATGGATGCGGATGCCTCTATATAGTCTTCTGCTTTAAATCCAGACCACCTGGGGTTTACAGAGACAAAGCCGGAGAGTGCGCCGGCGTCCATGACAGTCAGCTGCGGCATAATCCCTTTCTCTCTTTTCCGTGAGTTCCTCAGCATATGCTGGACGGCAATAAAATCATCCCTGCTTATAATGGCTTCATGGTGGTCTCTCTGCCTGTACTGATTCCGATCCTGGCGGTTTTTCTTTGACTTATGATCCAGATAGCTTGGCGTAAACGTTTTTCTGGAGAGGACATCGCCACAATGTCTCTCATTCTGCAGCTGCTGAAGAACTGTTCCTGAAGACCAGAAGGTATTACCTTTCTTGGTTTTCCGCTTCAGAGAAGTGAGCTGATCAGCAATTTCCTGGCATGAGTACCCATACAAATACATGAAGAAAATAAGTTTTACGGTCATGGCTTCGTCTTCGTTTATTACAAGATTGCCGTCCTCGTCATTGTCGTATCCAAGAAGGGGAGGCGTCAGGAAAATGCCGCGCTTAAACCGCATCTCGATAGATGCATTCATTATTTCACTTTTTGTATGGCTTTCTTCCTGGGCAAGAGTCGCTATAAAGGA
>OCTX014557150.1_pt1 | contig 18478 bp, 13 predicted proteins | sample 1539691 | NCBI WGS metagenome assembly OCTX01 (sample SAMN02144231, study PRJEB22623) | gut metagenome | biome: sheep rumen | host: Ovis aries | place: New Zealand | reverse complement strand
CGATGAGGATAAGATCGGCATCGGCGAGAAGTATATGCAGCCGAATATGAAGCCGGATTTCGATCCGGATTTCCTGAGGTCGGTCAACTATATCTGTCACCTGCTCGTCGTAAAAAAGAGCCTTATCGACAGGGTCGGAGTGCTGGATCCGGTTTATGACGGCGCACAGGATTATGATTTTGTTCTGAGATGTACAGAAGCTACGAAGAACATCGTTCACATACCGAAAATCCTCTACCACTGGAGATTTTTTGAGGGGTCGACAGCTGCCAACCCGGAGAGCAAGGCCTATGCCTTCGAAGCGGGAAAGAGGGCAATTGAAGCGCATTACGACCGTCTCGGTCTTCCGGCCACGGTGGAGATGGGAGAGTACCCGGGCATTTACCGAACAGTCTATCACTGGGAGGGTACGCCCTGTGTCTCGATCCTTATCCCGAACAAGGATCATATTGATGACCTTGACAAGTGTCTGAAGAGCATTGACAGGGGAGTGCGCTATCCGAATCTGGAAATCATTATCATCGAGAATAATTCGACCGAGGAGGAGACGTTCCTCTATTACAGAGATCTCACGGCAAGAGATGACCGCGTGAAAGTCGTCTACTATGAGGGCGGATTCAATTTCTCAGCCATCAATAACTTCGGAGCTAAGGAGGCCAGAGGCGAATACCTCTTCCTGCTCAACAATGACACGGAGTTCATCAGCGATGACGTCATCGGAGAGATGCTGAGCTTCTGCCGCAGAGAGGACGTCGGGGCAGTAGGGGCGAGACTTTATTATGAGGATAATACGATCCAGCACGCCGGTGTTATTGTCGGCTGGGGCGGTATTGCCGGCCACGCGTTCGTCAATCAGAACCGCGGGGAGACGGGCTACCAGCACAGGATCATCTGCCAGCAGGATCTCTCAGCGGTCACGGCTGCATGCCTGATGGTGAAGAAGAGCGTCTATGACGAGGTCGGCGGGCTCACCGAGGAGCTTGCGGTCGCGTTCAACGACATCGACTTCTGTATGAAGATAAGGCGCGCGGGCTATCTCATTGTCTATGACCCGTTCGCTGAGCTTTATCACTACGAGTCAAAATCCAGAGGCCTCGATCAGGGGAATCCCGAGAAGGTCGCCCGTTTCCAGAACGAGATGGCAATCTTCCAGAAGAGATGGCCGGAGATCCTCCGGGACGGAGATCCCTACTACAACCCGAATCTGTCGATGGTCACGCAGGACTTTTCTTTAAAGAGAAACTGATTACCAAATATTTTCCACTTACCAATACTCGGTCAGTCGAAATCGAAAATGATACTTTCGCAGGGCGTCGTCGAGCGGCCGGTACTTAAAGGTTTCAAGCGAAGCGAAGAAAGCTTATTAGTACCGCTGCCAGCGAGACCGAGCGGGAGCGTCCCTGAGAAAGTACATTTTACGATGAGACTGTTTCTTGAGCTTGGCGTGGGAAGCTTAAGTGAATTATACGAGAGGTGACACATGAAATATTTTGTAACGGGTGTGGCAGGTCAGCTTGGCCACGACGTGATGAATGAGCTGGCAAAACGCGGTATGGAAGGCGTGGGAAGCGATCTTGCGGAGAACTATAGCGGTATGCAGGATGGGACACCGGTGTGCGGTATGCCGTACCTTCCGATGGATATCACGAATCCGGAGAACGTGCGGAGCACGATCCTTGCGTCCGGATGCGGCGCTGTGATCCACTGCGCAGCATGGACGGCGGTCGACAAGGCGGAGGAGATGCCGGAAGCCTGCCGTAAGGTCAATGCCTACGGTACGGAGAACATAGCTAAAGTCTGCGAGGAGCTCGATATTCCAATGATGTACTTCTCCACGGACTATGTGTTTAATGGCAACGGAACCAGACCGTGGCAGCCGGATGACGAGTACGAGCCGCTCGACGTCTACGGTCAGACAAAGGCGGAGGGCGAGGTCGCTGTCCGTGAGCATGTAAAGAAATTTTTCATCCTGAGGATTGCCTGGGTCTTCGGAACGAACGGAAAGAACTTTATCAAGACTATGCTGAATCTGTCTAAGACGCATGACACGCTCAGAGTCATTAACGATCAGATCGGCACACCGACGTACACGTATGATCTTGCGCGTCTCGTCGTTGACATGATCCAGACGGATAAATACGGAATCTATCATGTGACCAATGAAGGCGACTATATCTCATGGTATGACTTTACACTTGCCATTTTCAAGACAGCCGGAATCACGCATGTGACCGTCAACCCCGTAACATCCGAGGAGTACGGTGCCGCGGCGAAGAGGCCTTACAACAGCCGTCTCGACCGCTCCAAGATCCGCGAGATGGGCTTTGAGCCTCTGCCGGACTGGAGAGACGCGCTTGCCCGCTACGTCAAAATTCTCAAGGAAATGGAATAAAACTACGAGCTGTCCTCCCGCCGGACATGCCCTGCGTATCGCGAAGGGTAATACCCGGGAGGACAAAAGAGGTAATACATGGAACAGCGCAAAGAGAAGTTTCTGCAGGTGAATATATGGATGATCCTTGTCCTTGCCGGCGCGGTGATCGCTACTTGTCTCGTCGTGTTTCACGAGTATGTTTTCGGCGGCCGGGTCATGGCATTTTTTGACGTGGGCTCGGATACGATCCAGCAGTACGTGCCTCAGTACTCGTCAATCGTCAACATGCTGAGGAACGGCACGTTCGCGCTCTGGAATTCCAGTGAGGGCTTCGGAATCAACATGTTCCTGCTCAATATGACCAATCCTGCTCTGATGGTCATCTATGCGCTCGGCTATTTTTTCGGGACGGAGCAGATGACCTATTTTCTGGTCTACGTGTATATCGGAGAAATTCTGCTGGCCGGGATCTCCTGCTATCTCTTTCTGTCCGCCTTTCGCCTCAGGGAGCTTCCGAAGGCAATGGCATCGTACATGTATGCTTTCAACGGATTTATCATTGTCTGGGGCCAGCACTATCAGTTCGCGATTATCCCGACGCTTCTCATGGTGGAGCTGCTGCTCATAGAGCGCTGTATCCGTTTTCCGAAGAAATGGAAACTGCTCACCCTGCACTCATTTGTGATCATGCTGAGCAGCTGCTATATTGCCTACATGATCTTCATTTTCTGCGGCTGCTATGTTGTGGCGCGGCTTTTCATACTGCCCCTTAAATCTTTCTTTGACTATGTAAAAAACGTGTTCCGCCTCGCGGCTGCCATGCTGCTGGGCGTAGGCCTCGGCGGCATAGCGCTGATGCCTTTCGTGGAAGCCCTTATGCATGTGTCGTCCCGCATGCAGGCTGAGAAGTCACTGTTCGACCGGATCTTTGATACTCAGTATCCGGAGATCTACAACTGGGTGATCATGGGCAGGATTTTTTCGACCACAAGCCGCGGTATCTCCAGGTACAGCGGGTATCTTAACTATTATGAAGATCCGTGTCTGTGGTTCTCCACTCTGGCAGTACTTCTGGCCGCCCAGTATATATTCCTGATCCCATTTATTTCCGGGGCCAGGATGAAGAGCGATCCGGAGAGCCCTGTCGGCACAAGGGGATTTCGTGTAAAGCGCGATATAGTACAGTATCTGCTCATTCCCGTCTGTTTTGTATCAGTGACACACGCCGGCATAGCAACGATCTTCAACGGATTTACGGCGCCTTTTTCGCGGTATCTCTTCCTCGCGTTCCCGTACTTCGCAATTGTCGTGGCAGTCACGCTGAACGAGATCATGAGGGCAAAAAGGGTGAGTATTATCGGTCTTGTCATCGGAGCGACCGTGTGCATCCGCTTTTACCGGGTCTATCAGCAGCATCCCGAGATCTTCAATATCAAAATGGTATCGAGGATCCATATGTTCACGAGCCTTGGCATGGTACTGGTACTTTTTCTCATCATGCTGCTTCGCCGGGTAAAGGCAGCGCAGTATTTAGTGCCTGCGGCCCTCTGCCTGCTGTTGGTATTTAATGAGACGCTGGACTGCTATACAGATTTCCTTGACAGGGACTCTGTGTGGAAGAACGGGCCCTATTATGAGGTCATGTACGATCCGGATGTACTGGCAGCGCTCGACTATTTAAAAAGCAATGACCCCGAGTATTACCGCCTTGAGAAGGAGACGGCAGCCACCCTGTGCATGGACTCCATGGTCCAGGACTATCACTCGATAAGTGTTTACAATTCGACCATGAATGCCAATGTTCAGAACTATGTCGCCAACTACTGGCCGGAGATCGTTTACCCGGACCGCAATCATTATATGTATATTCATGATACTGCAAATGAAGCTCAGGCCGACCTCCTCGGACTCAAGTATGTCCTTTCAGACGAAGATGCTTCAAAGTTCCCCGGCATGGAAGTGCTGAAAGAGTTTGGAGATATAAAAATCCTTACTGCTCCCGATGTCGAGAACATCTGCTCCGTCTACGACGAGGACGAACTGAAATCAGCCTTCAGTGTCGCGGCGGACGGAAATACCGTCTGCGTCGACATCTCGTACGATAAGCGGAATCCTGACGCGGAGGTCAGTCTCATCGACAGTGTGAACGACAATTATTTTAAGGGTACCGTCTCGTGTGAGAAGGATTCGGTCGTATTCATTGCCGCTCCGTTCGAGTACGGATGGTCAGCGTGGGTCGATGGCGGGCAGGCTGAGATGATACTTGCCAATGACGGCTTTATCGCTATCAGCGTGCCGCGCGGGAATCATGATTTTGAGCTTAAATACAGCTGCCCCGGCATCATGCAGGGAATTATCGTATCCGGAGCGTCCGCTCTCATTTTCCTGCTCTGCCTTGTCATAGGCATAAGGAGAAGATATGCTGATCACACCGTATAAAATAAAAAAAGCGTTTCTATATTTCAAACATTTTGGCCCAAGGGAATTCATGAACCATCTCTTTGAGAGGCTCGAACCCGAGGAGGTACCGTACGGACCGTGGTACGAGTCCCATAAGCCGGATGATGCGGAGCTCATGCGCCAGAGAAGAACACGGATCGAAGGCGGACACGTGATTTCCATACTTGTACCGGCATATATGACCAGGGAGGTCTTTCTCAGGCAGCTGATTGAGTCCGTTAAAGCCCAGACCTATGACCGATGGGAACTGTGCATCGCGGACGCGTCGGATAAAGAGTATCCTGAAGGCACGAGGGGAGTAGAGGAGATCGTTCGTGAGTACTCTTCTTCCGACCCCAGGATCCGGTATAAAAAACTGGCGGAGAATATCAGCATTTCCGCCAACACGAATGAGGCTTTCGCAATGGCGGAGGGAGATTATATAGGGTTTCTTGACCATGACGACCTTCTTGCGCCGCAGGCCCTCTTCCGCATGGCGGAGGCTGTTGCCGCGCACGGCGCGGATATGCTGTATTCCGATGAGGATAAAGTCTCTGAAGACCTGAAGAAACACTTTCAGCCTCACTTTAAGCCGGAATTCAATCTCGACCTGCTGCGGAGCAACAATTATATTACACATTTCCTTGTCGTGAAAAAGACACTGGCGGAGGAAGTCGGTCTGCTCCGTGATGAGATGAACGGAGCGCAGGACTATGACTTCATTTTCCGCTGCTCGGAGAAAGCTGAAAAAATCGTCCGGATCCCGGAGATTCTGTATCACTGGCGGACTTCCGAGACATCGACGGCGGACAACCCGATGAGTAAGCAGTATGCCTACGAAGCGGGAGCACGCGCGATCAGCGGAAACCTTGTAAGGACCGGAACATCCGGGACAGTCGAGTCTCTTCCGGATTTCGGGTTCTACCGGGTCAGGTATCCTGTCCAGGGGAAACCGCTGGTATCTGTGATCATCCCGAATAAAGATCATGCGGATATGCTTAAGAAGTGTGTCGAGAGTGTATTGGCCAATGACTATCGGAATGTCGAGATCATCATCGTCGAGAATAATTCGACCGAGCGCGGGACATTCAGGTATTACCGGGAGTTATCAAAGGATCCGCGGGTCCGTCTCATCAGATGGAAACACGGCTTTAATTACTCGGCTATCAACAACTTCGGAGTTCGTCACGCAAAGGGAGAGTACCTGCTTTTCCTCAATAACGACGTCAGAGGAGACATTTCGACCGACTGGCTGACAGAGATGCTCGGTGTATGTCAGAGGAAGGATGTCGGAGCTGTCGGGGCGCGCCTTTATTATCCGAACAACAAGGTCCAGCATGCGGGAATCGTCATCGGCATCGGCGGTGTGGCAGGAGCCATGTTCACGGATCTCCAAAGAGGCAGAGGCGGCTATATGCACAAGGCAGCCATCATGCAGGATCTGTCCGCAGTGACAGCAGCCTGTATGCTTGTTAAGCGGGAAGCTTTCCTTGAGGCAGGGGGCTTCACCGAGGAACTCGCGGTCGCCTTCAATGATGTTGACCTGTGCCTTAAGATAGGGAAGATGGGCTACAGGATCGTCTACGACCCGTTCGCGGAACTCTATCATGACGAGTCGAGAACACGCGGGGCGGAGGACACTCCGGAGAAGGTCAGGAGATTCCAGAGCGAGATCGAGTACATGAGGGTCCACTGGCTCGACATCATTAAGAACGGGGATCCCAACTATAACCCGAACCTTTCTCTGAAGAAGTGGAATTATTCGCTCCGCGTTTAGCAGATATGACAGGAAGCAAGCTGCCGCCAAGTTCCCGGAAACGGCGCAAACATCATCTTCAATTAGTTTCATCGATATACAAGGAGATTCTGCATGGAACCCAGAGTTTCAGTCGTAATACCAAATTATAACGGTATAGAGTTCAACCGCACCTGTCTCGACGCAATGAGAAGACAGACAAGACCTGCGGACAAAATCATAGTCGTCGATAACGGATCGACGGATGGAAGCCTTGAGGAAATCAGGAAGAATTATCCCGAGGCAGAGCTTATCTGCTTCCCGGAGAACACCGGGTTTACCGGTGCGGTCAATGCGGGCATCAGGGCATCGGAAGGCTTTGATTATGTGATCCTGCTGAATAATGACACGGAGGCGGACATCCATTTTGTGGAGGAGCTTCTGCGGGCGATCCAGGTAAATAAGAACATTTTCTCCTGTCAGGCCAAGATGCTGAAGATGGATGACCCGTGGAAGATGGACGATGCGGGTGATTTTTACTGTTCGTTCGGATGGGCATTTGCCAGAGGAAAGGGCAAGCGCGCGGAGCTGTATACGAAGCCCGCGGCACTCTTTTCCTGCTGTGCCGGCGCATCCATCTACAGACTCTCTGTCATGGAAGAAATCGGCATGTTCGACGAGAACCATTTCGCCTACCTGGAGGACACGGATATAGGATGGCGGGCACGGATACGGGGCTACAGAAATATTTTCGCCCCGAGGGCTAAGGTCCTTCATGTGGGAAGCGCCACCACCGGCTCACAGTATAATGACTTCAAAGTGAAGAACACGTCGAGGAACAGCATATACCTCGTCTATAAAAATATGCCGACATGGCAGATCCTGCTGAACCTGCCCCTGCTGCTTTTCGGCTTCACTGTCAAAGCCGCCTACTTTATTAAAAAAGGCTTCGGAAGAGAGTACATCACAGGGATCGGCAAAGGGTTCGCTCTGTGCAGCGCGAACCGGGACAGGAGGGTTCCCTACGATAAAAAGAATTTCCGAAATTATATGCGGATCCAGATGGAAATGTGGCTTGGCTGCATCCGGAGACTGGTAGACTGAGTGAGCTTATCGCGGCGGTGATGGAAGCACCCGGCGTGAAAGATTCAGATAAAAACGTGGCTAACTAATTTATATTATAAAATTGACAGAAAATTAAGCGTTTGGTTGTACAATATTGCTACATTTGTTCAAAATTCCACCTTGCATAAACTTATTTCCTATAGTATAGTTGATTGGAAATATGCTGATTGTGGGTCCCGGAGCAAAAGGGTCCTGCGGCTTATTTTCGGGAAAAACAGTTATGTCGACTGTCAACCTATAGATTTTTGCAGGTGAATCGCATTGATAGAAGCAAATGAGAAATACTATAACCGGTTTCTTGCTGTCGTAGATGCTGTCATCCTTATTATTTCTTACTGGCTTGCATGGTATGTGAGATTTCGGAGCGGTTTTTTTTCAAGCTCAGTTGAAGCCGTACCTTATGCAGTATACATGCGCGCGCTGTTCGTCATGATTCCGGCGATGTTCGTCCTGTACTCGGCATGCAACCTGTACAGTACACATCGTCTGAAGGGGCGGCGCGTTGAAATAGCGTCCATCACTCAGGCAAATATCACCGGCGGTCTGATTTTCATGACTGTTCTGCAGCTCCTGCATCAGGAATACTGGTCCAGGTCGATGATATTTATATTCTTTGTGTTCAATGTCGTGCTGGATGTCTGTGCCCGCTTCTTCATATGGGGAAGCGTGTGCAGGATGCGTAAGCGCGGCAGGAACCTGAAGAATGTGCTCCTTGTCGGTTACAGCAGGGCGGCCGAGGAGTATATCGACAGAGTCGTGGCGAATCCGCAGTGGGGATACAATATAAGGGGAATTTTGGACGACAGGGTAGAGTCGGGCACTCTTTACATGGGAGTCAAGGTCATCGGCAGGATCGATAACCTGATGGTGATACTGCCGGAGAATCATCTGGATGAGATTGCCATCACGCTCGGACTTTCCGAGTACTATCGCCTCGAGGAAATAGTCGCGCTCTGTGAGAAGTCAGGCGTGCATACAAAGTTCATTCCGGATTATAATAATATCATTCCGACTAAACCGTATACTGAGGATATACTTGGTATGCCGGTCATCAACATAAGGTATGTTCCGCTGTCAAACACATTCCCGGCAGCTGTCAAACGCTGTATGGACATTGTCGGCAGTATTATCTGTATCATTCTTGGCGCGCCCCTTATGCTGATCTGTGCGGCAATCATTAAAACTACGTCACCCGGTCCCGTCATTTTCTGCCAGGAGCGGGTCGGTCTTCACAATCGGCCGTTCATGATGTATAAATTCCGCTCCATGGTGGTCCAGGAAGCCAAAGCGGAGAAAAAAGCATGGACAGTCAGGGATGACCCGCGGGTCACACCGATCGGAAGATTTATGCGAAAGACCAGCATCGATGAGCTGCCTCAGTTGTTTAATGTTCTGAAAGGTGAGATGTCACTTGTCGGTCCGCGACCGGAGCGACCGTTCTTCGTAGAGAAATTCCAGGAAGAGATTCCCAGATATATGGTCAAGCATCAGGTGAGACCGGGAATGACCGGATGGGCTCAGGTAAACGGTTACCGCGGAGACACCTCTATACGGAGAAGAATTGACTGCGACCTGTATTATATTGAGAACTGGACGATAGGACTGGATATAAAGATACTTTTCCTAACTGTTTTTAAAGGATTTATAAATAATAACGCGTATTGATATAGCAGGGAGATTATATGGCTGATAATACCGGTAATAACAGGAAAAAGAAGAAAAAACGCGGTAACATAATACTATTTATCGTCGAAATTCTCATACTGGTCATACTTGTGGGCCTGATTTATGTGTACGCTCAGATCAATAACGGGTTCCGCACGATGGCGGGAGAGTCAGGCAATCTGGATAATATCCTGATTAATGAAAATGTAGCTACCAATGAATCCCTTTCAGGCTACACGAATGTTGCTCTTGTCGGTATTGATACGAGATATAACAATATTAACGAGGGAAACAGTGACACAATGCTTGTCGCCAGCATCAATAACGATACCGGAGCTGTGAGGATGATCTCCTTGTACCGCGATACGTATCTCAATATTGATCCGGAGAGCGACAACTGGAAGTTCAACAAATGCAATTCCGCGTACGCGTACGGCGGAGTAGAGCAGTTCCTCTCCATGCTGAACGGAAATCTCGATCTCAACATTACCGAGTACGTGATCGTAGATTTCAGCGCAGTCGCTACGCTCGTCGATGACCTTGACGGCATTGATGTTCTCCTGACAGAGGAAGAAATCATTCACCTCAACAATTACTGCGTTGAGACTGCTGAGGTCACCGGCATGGAATATGAGCCGCTTCAGTATGAGCGCGGTCAGGAGGTCACTGAGTATCACCTGAACGGAGTTCAGGCGGTGGCGTATGCGCGTATCCGTTATACAGTCGGCGATGATCTCAAGAGAACACAGCGCCAGAGACTTGTTATTGAGAAGATCGTCGATAAGGCAAAGGTCAAGGGCATCACGTCTATTTCAAAGATCATCAATGACGTGTTCCCTCTCATCAAGACTTCCTTCTCAAGTGCTCAGCTGACAAAAATGGCAGCTCAGATGTTCAACTATAATATCGAGAAGACAAGCGGTTTTCCGTTCGAAACGCTCCCGTGTCAGATCGGGTCTCTTGACGCGATCGTTCCGGTAACACTCAAGGACAACGTTGTGGAGCTTCACTACTATCTCTTCGATGAGGAGAATTATGAAGTTTCGTATGAAGTTGCAAGTTACAGTCAGGAGATCGAGGAGACATCCGGCTTCGGCGCGGAGTACAGAGAATCCGCTATCGAGTACGGAACTGTAAAGGATAACGGCGGGGAGGCCGATATCACACGATAAGAGAAATGTGAAAAGTACACCATACGCGAATGCGGAGGGGTACTTTTCTTAAATTAAAGGAAATTTAAGAAATACGAAGGGGAGTCGCATTTGCGTACTCATTTCTGAAATTTCCGGGGACAATAAGTGCGGCAGAGAGGGTTACTCTGTCCTCATGCAGGGGAGAACTATCTTATGAAATATCCATCGATTGACGTTATTATTCCGTCCTATAAGCCGGGCGCGTCTTTCAGAACGCTGCTTTCGCGTCTTTCTGACCAGACCTATCCCGTAAGGAACATACTGATCATCAATACTGACGAGGGAAAGTTCGACAGCTCTGTCGTCAGGGGAATTCCGCGGGCAGAAGTATTCCACATATCGAAAGCGCAGTTCGATCACGCTGGGACCAGGAACATGGGAGCCGGTTTTTCCGACGCTGATTATGTTTTATATATGACTCAGGATGCCCTTCCTGCCGACAAGACACTGGTCGAGCGGCTGCTTTCGGCATTCAGAGATCCGAAAGTCAAGATTTCATATGCCCGACAGCTTCCGGGCAGGGACTGCCGGGTCATCGAGGGTTATACCCGAAGCTTTAATTATCCTGCCAGATCACAGGTGAAATCATTTGATGATCTGGAAGAACTCGGCATTAAGACTTTCTTCTGTTCTAATGTGTGTGCCTGCTACGACAGGGTGTTCCTCAGAGAAATGGGAGGCTTCTCCGCTCCCTGCATTTTTAATGAGGACATGATATTTGCAGGCCGCGCGATCAAGCTGGGATATTCGGTCGCCTATGTGGCTGAGGCACGCGTGATCCACTCGCACAATTACAGCGCTCTGCAGCAATTCCGACGGAATTTTGACAACGGTGTGTCTCAGGCTATGCATCCCGAGATTTTCCGCGGTGTGAATACAGAGGGGGAAGGCGGAAGACTAGTCAGAAATACGATGAAGTACCTGAGAAGCGTCGGCTACGGATATATGATTCCGAGGCTTTTGTTCCACAGTGCCGCAAAGTACACGGGCTTCAGGATGGGCAGAGCCTACAAGCTGTTTCCCGGCTGGTTTATACGTATGTGCACGATGAATCCGGGCTTTTGGAATTACAAGGCAGGAGATGACTGAGCCCGCTTTCCGGCAGCTGCCTGTGAGTAAAATTGAACCGGACGGCGCTCCGGAAAGGCGCCCTAAATCTGTCATCAGGCATCCCGGGACCAGCACCTGAGCCGCTGTAAGCGCTTCTTTGGTCTCCGGGGTGCCTTGTAACTTTTTGTCACAATTTATTCACAATTACTGCGTATCATATTCTATAACTATTGCTTGCTAACTATATCTTCCTGCGGTCGATCCCGGCTGACCGGATATCGGCAAGTGGGAAGCTTTAGTGGATAAGTATGCGAAAGAAGGGCATATTATGGATGATATAACAAGCCGCGATCCCGTCGGGGAAGTAACGGCAGACGAAAAAATTATTCCTGCGGAGCAGCCGGGCGTTCAAGATGACAGGGATCCCGGTGAGTACGCAGATGAGTGCTATGAAGAGCCGTATTCTGATGAGGCTGATCACGGTGATTCGGTTTTCGACGATGCGTATTCTGATGAGGCTGATCACGGTGATTCGGTTTTCGACGATGCGTATTCTGATGAGGCTGATCACGGTGATTCGGGCTTCGACGATGCGTATTCTGCAGAGGCTGATTACGGTGACCCGGGCTTCGACGATGCGTATTCTGTAGAGGCTGATTACGGTGACCCGGGCTTCGATGACGCGGATTATGATGACGCGGATTATGATGACGCGGATTATGATGATGCGAATTATGATGACGCGGATTATGATGACGCGGACTATGGTATCGCAGGGTATGATGGCGGAATATATGAGAATGACTGCTGCGATGGAGTCGATCCTCTTGAGCATTCTGTGAACACCTCGGCGTATGCCGTCGATGGACCCGCAGCCGGCGGGGCAAAATATGACCCGAACGGGACAGAGGATGAAAGGCCGGTATACGGAAGTTATTATGGGACCGGCAGCGCGGAAGATAAATCCTCTGCCGAAGACAGACAGGCTTCGTCAGACAGCAATGCCGACAGGAAAGGACCATATACCAGCAGATATGATGCTTACCGCTTCACGGCACCGGAAGGAACATCCGCCGAAAAACCGCGAAACGCGGAGCCGGTACAGCATACTGAGCGGAGAGTACCGGAGTCCGGGGAAAAGAAAAAGGGATTTTTCGGCAGACTTCTTTCAGCCGCTGTTCTTGCGCTGGTCTTTGGCTTAATTTCGGCCGGAGTATTTCTCGGTGTCCTTAAGTTGACTGGTTTTGCGTTCCCGGAAAAGCAGACAGAGCAGGAGGTGACGCAGGCTGTTCCGACTCAGATACCGGTCCTCGGTAATTCCGAAAATCCTGTGACTGAAGGAAAGGCCGATACTGCTGCCGTAGCGGGAGAGGAACTTACAGTCCCTCAGGTCGTCGAGATGTGCATGCCGTCTATGGTCTCTATCACGAACACGTCGATCAGCCAGTACTATGATTTCTTCGGAGGGTCAAATTCCCGGGAAAATGTGAGCGCCGGGTCCGGCATTATTGTCGGTGAGACGGATACTGAGCTTCTCATAGCGACGAACAACCATGTCATAACGAACTCATCAGAAATCACGGTCACATTTATAGATGAGGAAGCTATAGCCGGCACAGTAAAGGGAACTGATGCCGACAATGACCTTGCTATTGTAGCCGTAAAACTTGATGATATCAGCGAGGAGACAAGGGAAGCTATCCGCGTAGTAACGATTGGTGACTCGGAAGCTCTCGCCGTCGGTGAGTCTGTCGTCGCGATCGGCAATGCTCTGGGTTACGGTCAGTCTGTGTCCAGGGGCGTGATCAGCGCTCTTGGCAGGGAGGTTACCGTGGACGGAATGACTCACCAGCTGATCCAGACAGACGCGTCCATTAATCCGGGCAATTCGGGGGGAGCTCTTCTCAATATGCGCGGAGAATTGATCGGTATTAATGAGATCAAGTACGTGAATACCGATGTCGAGGGAGTAGGCTACGCTATACCTATGGCTACGGCCAAGCCTATCCTCGAAAGCCTAGGGAGCAAGTCCGCGAGGTCTGTCGTCGATGATGATCAGGCATCATATATCGGCATTATGTGTATTGATGTGCCGGGATACTACGTCCAGTCCGGATACCCTGCGGGCGTGTATGTCAGTGAGGTGACTAAGGGAGGACCTGCAGAGAAGGCCGGAGTCAGGGAAGGCGACATCATCACGGCCATGGACGGAATCTCCATATCGACAACGACGCAGCTCATTACATACCTCAAGTATTACGCCGCAGGCGAAGAGATTGATTTCTCGATCAGCAGACTGAACGAGGACGAAACAGCATTTGAAAAGGAAAAGATAACGATCACACTCGGAAATCGCAAGGATTCCGGCATCGATGAATCCACGGAGAACAATACCGAGTCCGCTCCTCCGGATAACGCGGAAAACGGTGGATTCGATGTGATCCCGGATGAAAAACGATAACAGGAGAAACCGATGAGCAATCAGTATGATGACGACAACGAGGTTTATGACGCGGATTTCGCGGAGATAAGCAGTGTGTCCGATTCTGAAAAAAAAGAAGAAAAAAAGGACAGCCGGGATGACCTCAAAAATTCGAACCGGTTCTGTTCGATGTGCAACAGACCGGAAAGTGTAACGGGCAAACTTGTAGATCTGCCTAACGGGATGTGCGTCTGCAATGACTGCCTGAAGAAGACTACGGATTATATTAAGAGCCCGTCATTTAATCTCGGGTCTATCTTTGAAGGACTGAAAAACTTCCCGAATATCTCGTTCATGAATCTGGACGGCTTCGGCGGTCTGTCTGCCGCGGAGTCCCAAAATGAGAAGAGAGAGCCGGAAAGAAAGTTTACCATGCAGGACATCATGCCTCCGCACAAGATCAAAGCCCAGCTTGACCGCTATGTCGTAGGGCAGGAGCATGCCAAGAAAGCGATGTCCGTGGCTGTCTACAATCATTATAAGCGGATAATCGATGAACAGCGGAGAGCCGAGAGGGACGAAAAGGAATTAATACCTGATCCGAATGTACCGGAGCCGGTCGAGATCCAAAAATCCAATATCCTCATGATCGGACCGACGGGAAGCGGCAAGACGTATATTGTACAGACCCTCGCGAAGCTGCTTGATGTTCCGCTCGCTCTGACCGACGCGACATCACTGACGGAAGCCGGCTATATAGGTGACGATATCGAGAGTGTTGTCTCCAAGCTGCTGGCGGCTGCAGGAAACGATGTGAGCCGGGCTGAGCACGGCATCATCTTTATAGATGAAATCGACAAGATAGCGAAGAAAAAGAACACTCACTCGAGGGACGTCAGCGGAGAGGCTGTCCAGCAGGGAATGCTTAAGCTGCTTGAGGGAGCTGACGTAGAGGTCCCGGTCGGTGCCAGCAGCAAGAACGCCATGGTACCTATGAAGACAGTAAACACAAAAAATATACTGTTCATCTGCGGCGGCGCGTTCCCGGATCTGGAGGAAATCATCAAAGAGCGTCTCATGAAGCGCAGCTCGATCGGCTTTACCGCGGAGCTTAAAGATGCCTACGATGAGGACAGGAATATTATGCAGAAGGTGACGACGGACGACCTTCGCAAGTTCGGTATGATCCCGGAGTTTTTAGGCCGTCTTCCGATCGTATTCTCTCTCGACGCGGTGACAAAGGATATGTTGGTTCGTATCCTGAATGAGCCTCAGAACGCGATCCTGAGACAGTATGAAGCACTTCTGGCAATGGATGAAGTGAAGCTGACGTTCGAGGAAGGAGCGCTCGAGGCGATCGCCGATAAAGCCATGCAGAAAGATACCGGAGCGAGAGCGCTGCGGTCGATTATCGAGGAGTTCATGCTCGATATTATGTATGAGATTCCGAAGGACGACCTCATCGGTGAGGTCGTGATTACGAAGGAGTATGTAAACCATACCGGTGGACCGAGAATCTTACTCAGAGGCTGATACAGATCATAAGGGGATTGCCCCGCTGAGCCGGGAGCGGAGTCGACGGAATGATTCCGGGTGAATTGCTTATCGGGTCAGAAGTATAAAGAAAATCCGATGGAAATAAAATCTCAGAAGGAGGAGCACAGATGGCAGACGATTTTTTCAGCGAGATCGGCAGATCTTTATCGAGGTTTACTCAGCAGGCGGTCGGAAAGACCGGTGAAGTTGTAGAGATGACGAAATTCAACGCTCAGATATCCAGCGAGCAGAAGGAAGTGGAGAAGCTTTACCAGAAAATCGGGGAGCTTGTCTACAGAGGCGTTAAGAGCGGTGATATCGAGGTGTCTGATGACCTGGCTGATATCATAAGCGCGATTGACTCCCACAGGGCAGTGATAAGGAGCGCAAGAAAGTCTCTGGCAGAAGTTCAGAAAAAGACGCTGTGTCCGAAATGTCATGAGATCGTTGCGGCGGATGCGGCGTTCTGCCCCAGATGCGGATGCGCGATGCCGGTCAGCCGCGCGCCAAAACTGGAAGCTCAGAGTGTCAGTGCGGAAGAGACCGTTGAAATTGAGGAAGCGGAGATTTCTGAGGGAACGGATTTTCCGGAAATGTGATTCACGGATTTCATGAGTCTTATGTAGGGGGTCAGGATGAAGTACCTGTTGTTAGTTGCCGTACTTTTTTATATTGATTATTACTATAAGCGAAAAGTCGAAAGTGAGATGAAGCCGGACCGGGACACGAAAATCGCTGCGGGAGGAAAGGTCCTTATACGGAGAGTCGACAATAAGGGGGCTGCGGGAGGCATACTGAAGGGTAAGTCTTCCTATGTGAAAATTGCGTCGACAGCGGCAGCAGCTCTTGCGGCTATCAGGTTCCTCACCCTTCTTCCGGCGAAGAAGCGGGTGTTAAGGAAAGGCGCTTATGCTTTCTTTCTGGCTGGCGCGCTCAGCAATCTTTATGACAGATGGGTCAGAGGCAGTGTCACAGATTATATCAGTCTCGTAAGCCGCAGGGTGAAGGGCGTGCAGCGCATTGTGTTCAATCTCGGTGACGTTTTTATACTGATCGGAGGTGTCACGCTCTTCATTTTAAATATGTTCAGAAGAAAGAAATAAGGATAAACATCTCCTCCGGCATCGGAGCTTATAGGAGCGCTATGATTAAGAACAGATTTTATCTCTATGCGACGGCATTCTTTTCGGGAATGTCTATTATGGCGATCGAGATGGGAGCCAGCAGACTGCTGACTCCTTATTTTTCGTCATCACAGGTCATCTGGACCATTATTATAGGCATTATCATGATCGCCATGGCGATCGGCAACGTCTGGGGCGGCCGCTCGGCGGACAAAGACCCCGATCCGGCAAAGCTCTATAAAAGACTTATGATCGCGGCGGTCTGGACAGCAGCGCTGCCGATCGTCGGACGTTATGTGATCCTCGGAGTCACTCTTTGCATAGTCACTGTCGCAAGGGGCAGTTACCTTGTATGGGCTTCCTTTGCGACCTGCCTTGTACTCTTTGTGTTTCCGCTCTGCCTTCTTGGAACGGTGACCCCGTCCCTCATCAAGTACTCGACGGTGAATCTTGTCGATAACGGGAGGACAGTAGGCACGATCGAGGCCTGCGGTACGATCGGCAGTATTCTGGGAACATTCCTTCCTACATTTGTAACCATCCCGAGTTTCGGGACAGCGGCGACATTTTATATTTTTTCGGCGATTCTGGCAGTCATATCACTGATATACTTTATTACTGCCAAAAAGAATGTGGTGAGAGGAGGGATAGCAGCGGGCTTGATCATCACCCTTATCTTCCTCCCTTTTGAGTACAGTTTCGCCTTCTGGGAGGATGATATCCTCTATGAGGACGAATCAATCTATAACTATCTGAGAGTGGAGGAGACCCCCGAGGATATCATACTTTCAACAAATGTTCTCGAGGGCGTCCAGTCGATCTATAAAAAGAGCGGCGGACTTACCGGTATGTACTATGATTATGCCCTGGCAGCCCCCCTTATGGCAGGAGAGCAGAATGATGCGATGAAGCTGCTTGTTCTGGGAATGGGGACAGGAACATACGCCAAGCAGTGTGAGATTTACTACCCCGGAATCACATCGGAGGGAGTGGAGATCGACCGGAAGATCATTGACCTGTCCAGAAAGTATTTTGAGCTTCCGGAGGATATACCTGTCATATGCGAGGATGGAAGAGCCTACCTTCGGAATGCCGGTACGTACGACATCATCATGGTGGATGCGTATCAGGACATTACAATTCCTTTTCAGATGTCTACGACGGAGTTTTTCACCATGGTGAGGGACCATCTGAATCCCGGCGGGGTCATGGTCGTTAACATGAATATGCGGTCTGAGGAGGAAGGCGGAATCAATGACTGCCTGATAGACACGATCTGCAGCGTTTTTCCGAGCGTGGCAACAGTTACTGTCGGCAATAATACGAACAGGGAACTTTTTGCCGGAATGGATAAGGATCTCTTCGAAACGTTTGCAAATCGCGTTGCCGGTCTTGATCAGGGATCTGAACTTGAGGGGCAGCTTTCGGCGGTGCTCCGCGGTCTTCGCCTCGAAGAGGGCGGAGCACACATTCTCACCGATGACAGAGCTCCGGTCGAAATTCTTGGTATGCAGGCACTTGATACGCTCATCCGTGACACACTGGATGCCTACGGCGGAGTCGAAGGCCTTCTTGGGTGAAACTTCACTTACCTCATTTATCGTAGACTTGCGTCATAAGAAAGAGTCACAAGAAAGAATAAAATCCGCCTCACCCCCTTCAGAGTGGAATTCAAGTCTCGCTCACTTCAGCCCAAAAAGAATTCTGCGTCAGAGATTAAAAAAAATGTTGACGAAACAGGAATCATATAGTAGAATCACTATTGTTGACGCGGTAAGCGCAGCACTCGCAGGAATGGCGGAATTGGCAGACGCG
>OCTX012287378.1_pt1 | contig 18478 bp, 17 predicted proteins | sample 1539691 | NCBI WGS metagenome assembly OCTX01 (sample SAMN02144231, study PRJEB22623) | gut metagenome | biome: sheep rumen | host: Ovis aries | place: New Zealand | reverse complement strand
CGGTCAACGTGGACGATATCGTTGAGACGGTGAACCACTTCCGCTGCATCGACTACATCATCGACCATGCTGAGGAACCGATAACGGAGTCTATGGCCAAGCAGCTCCATCTGTTGCTGAAGACGGGGACGTCGGACAGCCGTAAGGACTGGTTTGCCGTTGGCGACTACAAGCGGTTAGCCAACGAGGTGGGCGGACAGGACACTTGTCAGCCCAAAGACGTCCACCGGCAGATGAAGGCTCTCATCAGCAACTACCATCACAGCAAGCAGAAAACGCTGGAGCAGATTCTCGACTTCCACGTAAGATTCGAGCGCATCCATCCTTTCCAGGACGGCAATGGACGTGTGGGGCGACTGCTGATGTTCAAGGAGTGCCTGGCCAGTGACATTGTGCCTTTCATCATCACCGACGACCTCAAGTTCTTCTATTATCGCGGATTGCGCGAGTGGGGACACATCAACGATTACCTCACCGACACGTGCCTCACGGCCCAAGATCAGTATAAAACGCTATTAGACTATTTCAAGATTAGATACAAAGGTTAAAAAACCGTTAAAAGACGGGCCGCGGTGATTATCATCGCGGCTTTTTCTTGGCAGTATCGGCAAAAAGTAGTATCTTGGCTGTCACAAAACGGACTTTTTTGCGTATATAGAGTAAACAACGCCCAAGAATGACGCAAGAGGAATTCAAGGAGGAAGCCCAGCGACTGCGGCCCCGGCTGATGCTGACGGCGCGCCGGTATCTGGGTGACGACGATGCCGAAGACACGGTGCAGGACGCCCTGCTGCGGCTGTGGCAGATGGTTGGCGAACTGCGACAGCCCTTCGACGCGCTGGCTCTGCGCCTGACCCGCAACCTCTGCATCGACAAGGTGCGCCGGAAAAGACCCACCTTGACGCTGACGTACAGCGGCGAGACAGGTGAAGCTGACGACAATGACGAACGCATAGAGCGCATGATGGCCGTCGTCAGCACCCTGCCCGACCTGCAGCAGACCGTCCTCCGCCTGCGCCACCTTGAGGGAATGGAAATGAACGAGATTGCCGACTTGATAGGCAGCAGCGAAGTGGCCATCCGCAAAGCCCTGAGCCGCGCCCGCCAGGCAGTAAGACAAAAATACATGAAGCAATATGAGTGACATCCTTAGAATACGCACGCTGACAGACCGCTTCTTCGACGGCATGACCACACTCGAAGAGGAGCAGGAACTGTATGACTACTACCGGCGCGAGCAGCCATTGCCCGCCGACCTCGCTCAGCAGCGCCAGCTGTTCCTGGATTTTGCAGCCGTCCGGTTCGCTGATGAGCAGGCGGTGATCGCCAGCAAACCGCGTCGCTGGCTCCGCTGGGCTGTTGCTGCCAGTGCCGCCCTGCTGATAGCCGCAGGCGCGGCGGTGTGGCTGAACAGCGGTCGGCAGGGCGACGACGAGTGTGTGGCCTATATCTACGGCGAGCGCACCACCGACCGCGACGTGGTGCTCGGCGAGATGCAGAAGACAATGGCCGCCGTGGCCGCCGACGGCAGCGACGAGGTAGAGGAGCAACTGAAGATGATGTTTGGCAACGATAAATAAGCATGAAGATATGAAGCGATTCCTTATGATGATGACAGTATTGCTGTCCGTCGCACTTGCCGAAGCGCAGACGGGGCTGAAGACTAACGACCTCTTCGAGGGGCGCATCATCCCGCAGGAGCGGATGATTGAGACCCGCGTGCGGGGCAAGACGCTGGCCAAGTATCAGCTGAGCTACTACCGCAGCGTGCGGTTCACCGTCGGCGAGAGCGAGGCCGACCGGGTGCTGAAAATGGTTGAGGACGACGGCAAGGGCCACTTTGCTACCGGCGGCAACAAGTCGCGCAAGACGGTGTTCGGCAAGGAGCACAGCATCAACTACAAGACGCAAGTGCGCCGGCAGGGCGACCGCAACTGCTTCCTCTGCTACCAGGCCTGGTGGCGGGGCAACACGTCGGAGCGCGAGGTGACCGTCATCTACATGGAGGGTAGCGTCAAGAGTCTGGAACAATTAGAGGAACTATTAAACAACGACTAAAATATGAAGAAACTCATGACCATCATGGTGCTGGCTGCCCTGACGTTGGCGGCTGGCGCGCAAGAAAACGACACCGTCGTCATCCGTAATCCAAAGAAGGTGACCATCGTCACGGGCGACTCGCTGCAGCGCATCATCGTCAGCGGCAAGGAGGGCGACGACAAGTTTACGTACCAGAACACCATCAGGCTGGTGGACTCCAACTACGTCAGCACCACCCGCATCGGTCGCGACCGCTGGGAACTGATACCCAGCGTGAAGGTGGGTAAGAAAAAGGACGGCACGGAGGGCCGCACCTACTACAATGAAATCACAGCCCATTTCGGCATAGGCTTCACCGCTCCCACCAAGGCCGACGCGCGCACCGACTTCTCCACCTTCAAGTCGTGGGAGATTTTTGCTACCATCGCGCAGTGGGACCACTATTTCGAGCGCCGCCACCGCAACTCCGTGTCGTTAGGCTTCGGCATCGACTGGAAGAACTACCGCATGACCGGCGACACACGGTTCGTGAAAGCGCCCGACGGTAATGTCGCCCTTGAAAAGTACCCCTTGCAGGTGTCGCCCGACTTCTCGCGCATCAAGGTCTTCTCGCTGACGGCCAACCTGGGCTATACCCATGAGTTCGACGAGGACTTCTGGATTGGCTTCGGCCCCGTGGTGAACTTCAATGTCTACGGCAGCATGCTGACGGAGTATTCCCTGTATGGCGACGACATCGAAAGACTGGAGCGCCACATCCGCCAGCGCCCCATCACCATCGACTGGATGCTCCGCCTCGGCATTATGGGTGTACCGCTCTATCTGAAGTACTCGGGCGACAACGTACTGAAGGACGGCGGCGTGAAGTTCCGCTCGCTCTCGTTCGGTCTTTATCTGTAAGATGCGCATGTAGATCACATACACAATAAAAAAGGTTCCGGGACTCAACCCGGAATTTTTTTCTCCCTGACTGCAATGTTTCCTCTACTTTCTGCGTATATATAAACAGAGAAAGAAAACAGCATGACCGAGACAGACCTGATAGAGGGACTGCGCAAACAAAGTCCCAAGGCACAACAAGAGACCATCGACCGCTATGGCCGCGAGGTCTTCGCGCTGGTGGTGCGGCTCGTCGCCGTCACTGAGAATGCCGAGGAGGTGTATCAGGATGTCTTCATGAAGGTCTTTAGTTGCATCGGGCAGCACGATACTGAGCGGGCATCGCTCCGCACATGGATTTCGCGCATAGCCTACAACGAGGCCGTCAGCTTCCTGCGCCGCAAGCGCTTGCCCGTCGTTTACTTCGAGGACCGCAGCCATGAGGCCGACAAGCTGTCGGACGCTGAGGTGGACGAGACGCTGGGGCACGCCAATGCCGAGACGGTGCAGCTGATACGTGCAGCCCTGAAGCACCTGCCGCCCGAGGAACGGGCGCTGGTGACGATGTTCTACTACGAGGAACGGAGTCTGAAGGAGATTGCCGACATCACGGAGTCGATACCCACAACGGTGGCCTCGCGCCTGAGCCGAACGAGAAAGAAACTTTGTAGAATCATAAAAATGTTACAGTCATGAAGGAGGAACAACTCAATACTTTACGCCAGCAGGACAACGCCCTGCGCGAAGCACTCAGACAGGACGAGGCCGAACTGCCACAGATGCCAGCCGACCTGAATGCCCGGCTGATGAAGCGGATGGCACAAGAGAAGCCGGTGGCCAAGACAAGAAGGCTTTGGCCTTGGGTGGCTGCAGCCTGCGTCGCCGCATTTATCATCGTCAATATCATGCCGCCAAAAGCCTCACTCCCAGCCCCTCTCGCAAAGGAGAATGGAGTGGTTACACCCGACACGCATCGGGCGGCGAAACCCATGATTGCGGAAGCGGAAAGGGAGGCAGCGCAGCCTGCTGTTGCTCCGACCAAGGCTAAGAAAGCGAAGGCGCGAACCGCCGCTGCCAAGCGCGACGTGGCGCTCCTGGCACAGGAAACGACGGCTACAGAATCTGTAACGCCTGAAGTGAAAGCTGAGGAGGAGGCAAAGCCGGAGTTGGCGCAGGCCGTAACTCAGGATGCCAAGCCCATGACGCTGACGGAACGCGACATCCCCATCACCCGCCCCGAGAACTACAAGTACACCCCCGAGGAAATAGCACTCCTGAAAAAGCAGGCCGACGAGGCTTACCTGAAGTGGGTGGAACTGGAACTCGAAATAGCCAAACATCATTTAGAACAAACAGCGCAACAATAAAAAAACAACAATATGAAACGAATACTTATCATGCTGCTCATCGTTAGCAGCGCCATTACAACCATGAGTGCCGACCCGACGGCAGCACCCCAGAAGAAGCCAACGAACGTCATCGCCACGCTGAACGCCATTATCCAGAAGTTTGGCATGAACGAGGGACAGATATTCTCTGTCAACCGCAACCCGAACACCGGCATCATGGAGTCGAGCACGAAGATTGTTCCCTTTTCTTGTCCTACCAACGACGTGAAGAACGACGACGTGCTGAACGCTGTCAGCATAAACTTCCAGAAGGAAGAGCCGCTGTCCTATCAGTTCCAGCACATACAGCCAGGCAGCAACGAGAACATCTACCTCATGGTCATCGACAACGACGGTAAGAGCAACAATGTGCGCATTCGCTCCAATAAGCGTCAGGAGATGTGGATGATGTGCACCAAGAACCCCGAGAACCCCCAGTTGCGCGATGCCTACGCTGTAACCTGGGAACTCTCTGAAGACAAGCAGAAGACGGTGGGCACCGTCTACATGATCACCTCGCTGCGCCCCGATGTCTATGTAAAGAACTTAGAGACCTCGAAGAAGACGTTCAAGATTGAGGGACGGGTGGACGAGAACATCAAGGACTCGCTATACAACATCTATATTGCCAACACCGCCGAAGAACTCGAAAACATTGGCGACGACGACTACGTAGCCTGCGTGCCCGTCATCAACAAGCGCTTCGAATGGCAGACGGAGCTGGACCACCCCGTCGTGGGACGTCTGCGCTGCATCTTCCCCGACGGCGAGCTTTGCTCAGCCTGGATCAACCTCGACTTCGTGCCCGGCGAGACCTACCGCATCACCGTCCACAACGGCTACTACGACGAAGACCGCGACTACGAGCGCCGTGTGGGCCGACAGTCGGGCAAGAGTCTGCTGAACGAACGGCAAAGCCGCGGAATAGACGATGTGGTAGTTGACGATGTGGTAGCTGATGATGTGGCGATTGACACGATACCCGGCTACAGCGAGCCCGTCACGCCCCGCCAGTCTTCAAGATGGGAGCCGACACCCGAGCAGACGATGCAGGTAGAGGCGAAGGCAATGGCCGTGAAAGCCAATATGGATGCCATCAAAGCCACATACGCATCGCTCGAGACGTACTTCAAGATGAAGTCACTCACGGGGACAGACCCCATCTTCGCGCAGATTACCAAGCTCAACAAGGAGTTGGACGCGAAGTTTCAGGACTTCATCAAATACCTGAAAGGCCTCGACGTGCCGCCAACTGAAAAAGCAGAGAAAACTAATACGATTGGCGATATATACAAAGAATTCCTGAAGTTCTACACCGAGCAGAACCAAGGATTCACGGAGATGTACAAGGAGGTGGGCGTGCTGACCAAGGCGGCGCAGAAGACGCAGAAATACATCAACGGCCTCACCGAGAAGTACCTGAAGGAAATGAGCAAGGCCGTGATGGGAGCAGAGTAAGTTTTTCTTATATAACCCGGGACAGGCACGGTTCGCAGCGATGCACACCGTGCCTTTTCGCGCTTCAATACTATTTCATAGTATCGTAAAGCCGTGACCGATGTGTGAACAACTAAGAAAATGCCGGCGGAAACCTTAACGATTTATAAAAACTAAGGCTTTTAGTTGGATGGAACTAAAAGTTTTAGTTACTTTGCAGTCGGATACAGATACTGACGCAAGGAGAATTGGAGAATTGAAGAATTGAAGAATTGACAATGAAACGACTGACCGCGAAAGAAAAGGAAATCATGGACCTGCTCTGGCAGCACGGCCCGATGTTCGTCAAGGAACTCCTGGAGTACTACGACGAGCCGAAGCCCCACTTCAACACCGTGTCGACCACGGTGCGCATTCTGGAGAAGAAGGGCTTCCTGGGCCACAAGCAGTTTGGCACGTCCTTCCAGTATTTTCCCACCATCAGCGAACAGGAGTACGGGCGCTCAAGCCTCGGAGGCATCATCCGCGACTACTTCGAAGACTCCTACCTGAGTGCCGTGTCCTCGTTTGTAAAAGAGGAAAAAATCTCCGTGGACGAACTGAAAGACCTGATAGCCCAGATAGAAAACAGCAAAGCGTAAACGACAATGAATATGGTAGAGTTTCTGATATACGACCTGAAGGTAGCGGTGCTTGTGGCGGTGTTCTATATGTTCTACCGCCTGCTGCTGAGCCGCGAGACGTATCACCGCGTGAACCGCGCGGTGCTGCTGGGAACGGCCATTGCATCATTCATCCTGCCGCTGTGCGTCATCACGCTGCACAAGACAGTGGTGGTGAGCGGTGGCAGCGGGCTGGTCACGCTCGACGGCCTGGGCACGGTTGAAATGGCTGAGCCGCAGACGCCCCTCTGGCAGACGGTTGCCGTTGTGGTGTTCTTCGCGGGAATGGCTGCCACGCTGGGCTTTACGCTCTACAACATCTTCCAGGTCTGGCGGCTCATCAGCCGCAGCGAGCGCCACCAGCAGCCGGACGGCACGGTCGTCTGTGTTGCCGACCGCGAGGTGTCGCCCTTCAGCTGGATGCACTATATCGTACTCTCACCAAGCGACTACGAGGCCCAGGACGCCTCAGTGCTCGCCCATGAACGGGGCCACATCAGCCTGCACCACTCGCTGGATGTCGTTCTCGTTGATACGCTCACCGCCCTGCAATGGTTCAACCCGGCTATGTGGATGCTGCGCCAGGACTTGCGCGCCATCCACGAGTACGAGGCCGACGCAGCGGTACTCTCTCAAGGCATCAATATGCGTCAGTATCAGTATCTGCTTATCCAAAAAGCCGTCGCCGCGTGCGGGTACTCCGTGGCCAACGGTATTACTCACAGTACCCTCAAAAACCGCATAAACATGATGCTTACCAATAAGAAAACCAACCGCGCGAGCTGGCTCAAGCTGCTCGCCATGCTGCCCATCGTGGGCACAGCCCTGGCCCTGAACGCCGAGACCGTCAACGACTACGTCTATGAGGACACGCAGGAGCAGCCCCAGAAGAAGGTGGTGAAGAAAGGCAAGAAAGCCGCTCAGGTGAAGCTGAACGACAAGACCATCGAGGTGAAGGAGGCAAAGGCCGAAGAAACGCCTCAGGCTGTGAGCGAACCTAAGCTTATCATCGACGGTAAAGTCGCTGCAGAGCCTCAACAGGAGATTATCAAAATGAGTGAGGTCTTGGGCGATCGTGAGCCGCTGCTTGTCATCGACGGCAAGGTGACCAAACCCGAACAGCTGAATGCCATTAACCCAAAGGAGATTGACAACGTGAGTGTCATCAAGAACGAAGACGTGCTGAAGGAGTATGCCAAACACTTCAATGCCGACACCTCGAACGGCATCCTGTTTATCAACACCAAGGAGTACGTGAAGAACGGCAAGAAGGAAATCGTCTCGGTCAACGTGAAAGCCAAGGAGCCTCAAGAAGATCATCCCACGGCTATCGGCACTTTCACCCCAGATACCCCGGAAACCGAGAATGCCTTCGACGTGGTGGAGCAGATGCCGGAATACCCCGGCGGACTGGTCGAGCTGATGAAATATCTCTCCATGAACGTCCGCTATCCTGTGGCCGCCGAGAAAGCCGGCGCCCAGGGCCGGGTCTTGGTACAGTTTATCGTCGAGGAAGACGGCACCGTCAGCGAAGCCAAGGTGTTGAAGAAAGTGAGCGACGAGCTGGACGCCGAGGCCCTGCGCGTGGTCAACGCCATGCCTAAGTGGAAGCCCGGCCTGCAGAAGGGCCAGCCGGTGCGCGTGAAGTACACGCTGCCTGTAACTTTCCGGCTGAAATGAGTGGAAAAGAATGTTAAAAGACGGGCCGCGGTGATTAACATCGCGGCTTTTCTTGTCGGTATCGTCAAAAAGTAGTATCTTTGTGGCTGAATTCTGAACCAATAACTTGAAACGATGCTAACAAGAAAGGTGTTCTGCGTGACGGCCGCCCTGTTGACGTGCCTGACAGCCGCGGCCCGCGAGCGGGCGAGTTTCGACAAAGACTGGCGCTTCATGCTGGCCGACACGGCTGCAATGGCGCGCCCCGACTATAACGACGCCCACTGGCGGCGGCTCGACGTTCCCCACGACTGGGCCATCGAGGGCGACTTCTACGCCGGCAATCCCAGCGGCGCCGGGGGCGGTGCGCTGCCCGGCGGGGTGGGGTGGTACAGGAAGGTGTTTTCGTTGTCACGGAGTGACAACGCACGAGAGAAGGTGTTTCTGGAGTTCGACGGCGTGTATATGAACGCGACGGTGTACGTCAACGGGCAGAAGGTCTACAACCGGCCCTATGGCTACTCGAGCTTTGAAATCGACATAACGCCCTACGTCAGCGACGGCGAGAACGTGGTGGCCGTCCGCGTAGACAACAGCGACCAGCCCAACTCGCGCTGGTACTCGGGCTGCGGCATCTACCGGCACGTGTGGCTGACGAAGACGGCTGCCGTCCACGTGGCCCACTGGGGCGTCTCGGCCAGCTCAACGGTAGTCAAAGGCAAGGGCCGTCTTGGCATTGAGGTCACCCTCGTGGGGCAGGGCACTGTCGAGAACACCCTCATCGACTCTCGGGGCAGGGTGGTCGGCAGGTCGAAGGGACTGAAGTCTGTCATCACCGTTGCCAAGCCGATGCTGTGGTCGTGCGAGACCCCTCATATATATAAGGTTCGCACGCAGGTGAAAGTTGGCGGCAGGGTGGTCGACGAGGTCGTGACGACCACCGGTTTCCGCGACTTCCGTTTCGACGCGTCGACGGGCTTCTGGCTCAACGGCAAGCGCCGCAAGCTGAACGGCGTCTGCGAGCATCACGACCTGGGCTGCCTGGGAGCGGCCCTGCATGAGGACGCCCTGCACCGCAAGTTGGTGAAGCTGAAGGCGATGGGCGTGAACGCCATACGCAGTTCGCATAATCCCCCCGCCCCCGAGCTGCTGAACATGTGCGACACGATGGGGCTCATCGTCATGGACGAGAGCTTCGACATGTGGCGGCGGCGCAAGACGCAGAACGACTACGCCCGCTTCTTCGACGAGTGGCACGAGCGCGACCTGGCCGACCTGGTGATGCGCGACCGCAACCACCCCTCGGTGCTGATGTGGTCGATAGGCAACGAGGTGCTCGAGCAGTGGTCGAGTGCCGAGGCCGACACGCTGACGCTGGAGCAGGCTAACCTGATACTCAACGCCGGCCACGATGCCTCGACGCTGGCCAAGGACGGCGAGCTGAGCGTGCAGTCGCTGCTGACGCAGCATCTGGCCGAGATCGTCAGAAGGTACGACACGACGCGCCCCATCACGGCGGGCTGCAACGAGCCGAGCCCCGGCAACCACCTCTACCGCAGCGGGGCGCTCGACATCATAGGCTACAACTACCACCACCGCGAGGCCCTCGACGTGCCGCGGCTGTTTCCCGGTCAGCCCTTCATCTTCACCGAGAGCGTCTCGGCACTGCAGACGCGCGGCAACTACATGATGCCCAGCGACTCCGTGCGCAAGGCGCCTAAGAAGTGGTGGCTGCCCTACACCGACCCCACGTTCATGTGCTCGGCCTACGACAATATGCACGCCTCATGGAGCTCTACCCACGAGGAGACCTGGGACGTCGTGAAGCACAACGACTACGTCGGCGGACAGTTTATCTGGACGGGCTTCGACTACATCGGCGAACCGACGCCCTACGGATTTCCCGCCCGCTCGAGTTACTTCGGACTGATTGACCTGGCGGGATTCCCCAAGGATACCTATTATATGTATCAGAGCGAGTGGACCACGAAGCCCATGCTGCACATCTTCCCCCACTGGAACTGGCTGCCCGGTCAGGAGATTGACCTCTGGGCCTACTACAACCAGGCCGACGAGGTAGAGCTGTTCGTTAACGGCAAGTCGCAGGGCGTGCGCTCCAAGGACGACCACACCTATCATGTTATGTGGCGCGTCAGGTTCGAGCCGGGCGAGGTCAGGGCCGTGAGCCGCAAAGATGGCAAGGTGGTCTGCGAGCAGACAATACGTACCGCCGGCCAGCCTGACCACATCCGGCTGACGACCGACTACCAGGGTGACGAGCTGACGTTCGTTAAGGCCGAGGTGGTCGACAAGGACGGCAACCTCTGTCCGTGGGCTGAGGACCAGCTGCTGTTCACGATCGACGGCGGCCGCGTGGTGGCTACCGACAACGGCTGCCAGACGTCGATGGAGCGCTTCACGTCGCCGCGGCGCAAGGCCTTCTTCGGCCGCTGTCTGGCCGTGGTGCGCGGCAAGGGCGTGCTCAAGGCGCAGGCCATCGGACTGAAGGACGGAGTGCTGGGAATTGAGAATTGAGAATTGATAATTGAGAATTGACAATATGAGCAGACAGAAGAAAACAATGGTGGTGGCAGCCGTGGGCTGCGCACTGCTGATGGCGTCGTGTGCGCAGCAGGCGACGACGACCAGTGAACCACAGCTGAAGACCGTCGGCAACCCCTACCTGCCGATGTGGGAACACATACCCGACGGCGAGCCTTACGTGTTTGAAGACCCCGACCAGCTGGGCCGGCAGCGCGTCTACATCTATGGCTCGCACGACATCATCAAGACCGACTACTGCGGACGCGACCAGGTGGTGTGGTCGGCCTCGGTCGACAGCCTGAACAACTGGCGCTACGACGGCGTCATACTCGCCGTAGACAAGAACGCCAAGGGCGAGCCCTTCGACTCGGTCTCGACCGCCGACGTGCTCTTTGCCCCCGACGTGACGATGACCACGGGGCCTGACGGGCAGAAGACCTACTGGCTCTTCCCCAACGACCAGACGGGCGGCCGCAACGGACTGATAGCCAAGAGCAACCGGCCCGACGGACCGTTTGAGGTGTGCAACTGGAACGCCGACAACCCGAACGCCGTTGACGGCATCTACGGCTTCGACCCCGCCGTCTTCGTCGATGACGACGGTCGCGTGTACGGCTACTGGGGCTTCGGCCACTCAATGGCCGCCGAGATCGACCCGGCGACGATGTGTACCGTCAAGCCCGGCACGAAGGTGGTCGACGGCATGATTTCGGGCTATGAGGAGCCGGGCGAGTTCCGCTTCTTCGAGGCGTCGAGCATCCGTAAGGTGAAAGACAAGTATATCTTCATCTACAGCCGGTTTACCAAGGACGGTGAGTTCGGCCTGCCCACGTCGAACTACACGCTGGCCTACTGCTACGGCGACGCACCGCTGGGGCCCTGGACCTACGGCGGCACCATCATCGACGGTCGCGCCCGCGAGAAGGACGAGCAGGGTAACGTCATCGCCTCGGCCGTGCCCGACGGCAATACCCACGGCTCCATCTGCGAGATTGGCGGACAGTGGTACGTGTTCTATCACCGCCAGACGGGACTCAACGAGTTTGCCCGCCAGGCCATGGTGGCCCCCATCACCGTCAGCGTTGAGGAGGGCAAGGGCGGCAAGGTGAGCATCTCGGAGGGCGAATACAACAGCAACGGCTTCGCTCTGGGCGGACTCGACCCCTACGAGCGCCACTCAGCCGGCATCGCCTGCTGGCTGACCGGGCCGAAGCCCGCCGTCCATGAGTGGCCCAACAACACGTTCTACGGCTCGTATGTGGAGGCCTCGTATGGCACCGACGACAACATGGCAGCGCCCTATGCCCTGAGAAACAATACCAACCGCGTGGTGAACAACACCGACGGCTCGATTGTGGGCTATAAGTACTTCAATTTCGGCGAGGAGAACGGGGATGACGAACTGACCCTCAGGCTGAGGCTCATTCCTGAGGGCGTCGACGGCGTCATCGAGGTAATGGCCGACCGCCCCTGGGCATCGCAGGGCGGCCGGCAGATAGGCCGCATTGAGCTGAAGGCCGACATGCCGAAGACTTCTGCCGAGATGACCGCCGACCTGGATGTCGTCGGGCCTGGTCAGCACGCCATCTACTTCGTCTTTAAGTCTGACACGAAAGAGCGGTCGCTCTGCACGCTCGAGGACCTTGTGTTCGAGTAAACCATGACGATCGAACCGATAGCCTATTTCCACTCGCCGCTGACGTCGAAGTTCGGCATTCCGCGGCAGAGCGGCCTGGCGGCCACGCTGCCGGGCCGCATCGTCTTCACTCCCGACTATCGCCGCGAGGAGGCCGTGCGCGGCCTCGAGGGCTTCGACTACCTGTGGCTCATCTGGGAGTTTAGCAGCTCTGGGGCTGTCGGGGCTTTAACCGTCCGCCCGCCACGCCTTGGCGGCAACGAGCGGGTAGGGGTGTTCGCCTCGCGCTCGCCCTTCCGTCCTAACCGCCTCGGACTGTCGTGCGTCAGGCTGGAGCGTGTGGAGCTGACAAACGAGTATGGTCCCGTCGTCCACGTCCTCGGTGCCGACCTGATGGACGGCACGCCCATCTACGACGTGAAGCCCTACGTCGCCTATGCCGACGCCCATCCTGAAGCCCGCTCCGGATTCGTCGACCGGCACGACTGGCAGCCGCTCCGCGTGGAGATGCCCCGTGACGTTGAGGCTCAGTTAGGCGCCGACCTGTCAGCCGCCCTCCGCGAGGTGCTGGCCCAGGACCCGCGTCCCCGCTACCACGACGACCCACGCCGCGTCTACGGCATGCCCTTCGCCGGCCGCGACGTCAAGTTCCGCGTGGCCGACGCTACCGTCTATGTTGTAGGGATAGAGTGACTATTTATTGTTTTCCTTACATCTCGCGGTCGAGCCGTCCGCGCCACAGGTACTTGCGCGTTTCGTGCACAAGTACGCCGCTGAGGGCAATGAGCGAGATGAGGTTTGGAATGGCCATCAGGGCGTTCATGCAGTCGGCCAGGTTCCAGACGAGACTCAGTTCGATGACACTGCCGACGAAGACGGCGGCAATGTAGAGTACGCGGTAGACGACCACCCAGCGCCGGCCGCGCAGGTACTCAACGGCCCGCTCGCCGTAGTAGCACCAGCCGAGGATGGTCGAGAAGGCAAACGTCAGCAGGCCGAATGTCAGCAGGGGCGTGCCGACGACGGGAATCTTCGAGAAGGCGGCCTTCGTCAGTGTGGCGCCGTTCTGGAAGTCGATGTCGGGGTAGGCCAGTACGCTGCTGACGATGACCAGACCCGTGAGGGCGCAGATGACGACGGTGTCCCAGAACGTGCCGCTGCTGGAAACCAGGGCCTGGCGCACGGGGTTGCGCGTCTGAGCAGCGGCGGCCACGATGGGAGCAGAGCCCATGCCCGACTCATTAGAAAAGAGTCCGCGCGCTATGCCGAAGCGGGCGGCCATCATCACCGTGGTGCCGGCGAAGCCGCCGCCGGCAGCCTGCGGCGAGAAGGCCGACTGGACGATGAGCTTCAGGGCCGGCCAGAGGAAGGGAGCGTTGACGCAGAGGATGTAGATACAGCCCAGGACATAGAACAGCGCCATGAAGGGCACCAGCAGGCCGCAGACGCGGGCGATGCTCTTGACGCCGCCCAGGACGACGGCTCCCGTCAGCAGGCAGACGACGCCGCCGGTCAGGGCCGGGCTGATGTTGTAGGTCTCGTGGGCCACGGTGGCAATGGCGTTGGCCTGTACGGTGTTGCCGATGCCGAAGGCGGCCAGCGCCGTGAACAGGGCGAAGAGCACGGCGAGCCACTTCCAGCCCAGTCCGCGCTCCAGTGCGTACATCGGACCGCCGAGCATGCGTCCCTTCTCGGTCTTCACCCTGTACTTGATGGCCAGCAGACCCTCGGCGTACTTCGTCGAGATGCCGAACACACCCGTCAGCCAGCACCACAGCACGGCCCCCGGTCCGCCGAGGGCGATGGCTGTCGCCACGCCGATGATGTTGCCCGTGCCGATGGTGGCGGCCAGGGCGGTGGCCAGTGAGCCGAACTGCGACACGTCGCCGGTGGCCCCGGGGTCGCGCTTCACCGACAGACGGATGGCGGTCAGGATCTTGCGCTGCGGAAAGCGCAGGATGATGGTAAGGTACACGTGCGTACCTAATAGTAATATAATCATCGGCCAGCCCCAGAGCAGGCCGCTCACTTCAGTCAGAATCTCGTTTAGTTGTTCCATTTTATTGTGATGTTATTATAGCCCATGGCGTTCAGCATCTGGCGCATCTGGACCTCGGCGTTCTGCTCGGCCGTCTTCAGGTTCTCCTTGGTCAGCGCATGACTCATCATCTGGCGTTTGGCCTTGCGGTAGAGTGCTTCGCGGTCGCGGGCTGTCCAGCGGCCCGACTCGTAGAAGGCCTTGGTGCGCGTCTCGTCGATGAAGTCCTTGTCGAGCAGTCCCACCTTAGGCAGCTTCACCACGATGGTGTCGCCGTGGGCACTGATCCAGTTCTTCTTCGTCTTGCTCATGTCGATGCCTAAGCGCAGCGTACCGTAGTAGATGCGCACCAGTTGGTCGTCAGAGAAGACACCCTTGCGCACGGTGTCAACCAGTTCCTCGTTGCTGATGCTCAGAAACTCCCACTGGCCGATGTCGCGTATGCTCTGTATCTGCTCGGGTGTCGGGTTGATGTCGTCGTCGACCTTCAGGCCGACGTGGTTGTCCTTCTCGGCTATGAGCAGCCACCACAGCACGATGATGATGACCACCAGCGTCAGTGCCTTCACCACCAGTTCCAGCTTGCTTTTATCTGCGTTCTTCATCTCTCATTCTTCACTCATCACTTTTCACTTTTCACTCATCACTTTTCACTTTCCATTCACCTCCAGGAACCTGCTGATGTCGTAGGGCTTGAACTCCTTGCGGAAGGCCACGGTGATGTCCTCCTCGCGATAGCCCATCTGGACGAGCATCGGCACTAGGGCGTGGGCGGCACTGGCCTTGGCCATGTCGACGATGCCCAGTCGTGGAATGCTCTGGATGATGGCCTCGCGCCCTTGCTGCTCGTAGCGCGTCAGCTCCTCGTCGGTGAACCGGCCGCGCACGATGCCCACGAACGAGCGTATCTCCCGCTGGTTGACCTTCGACGACGTCAGCTCCACCCGTGGGTCGGGCAGCAGGATGGTTATCCGTCCGTCGGCCGTGCGCTCTACGTTGCGCTCCGAGAAGTTGCTGAAGTCGATATAGGCCTTCAGCGTGGCGTCAATGGGAATGGCCACCTTGCGCTCGCCCATCGGCAGGCGGATGTCGATGTTCTGCTTGAGCAGTTGCCCCTGCAGTTTCACCACGTCGTCGTGGGTCACGATTTTATGGACTTTCAGCTCGGTGGTGTAGAGGCGCGCGCACTTCTGCACCTGCATCACCAGCATCGGCACTGTGTCGATGCCCTTGTAGGTCGTCTGCTCGTCGGGCTTGTCGCCCTCGGAGCAGGCCCACAGTCCGGCGAGTGCCGTGCAGGCTGAAATCAGCACTGTTTTTATCGTTTTGGTCATCCCTTCGTGTTTAAAAACATTAAAGTCGGGCCAAAGGTACGAAAAAAAAGGCATTTCGCCGAACAATCAAATAAAAAAATTTGCCGGCATTAAACTTTTTCCTTAATTTTGCGTCAGATTATTAGTTGCAACTGACGTGAACAAGCAAAACCGAAAGTAAAACTAATAAAATCTGAACAAAATGAAAAAAATGATTCTGGCTTTCATAGCCTTCATTACAGTAACAGCCGTACAGGCACAAGAGAATAACGCACAGGGTAACAGCGAGCGTCGCGGCATGGACCGCACAGAGATGACCAAGCGTCGCACTGACGATGCCGTCAAGAAGTATGGACTTAACGACGACCAGGCTGCCAAGTTGCTGGCTCTCAATACAAAATATGCCGACAAAATGGGCCCCGGCCGGGGTGGCATGCGCGGCGGTCGTGGAATGAGGCCCCGTCCTGATTTCGGAAACGGCCAGCAGGGCGAGCGTCCGCAGATGACCGACGAGCAGCGCGAGCAGTTTGCCAAGGCCCGTCAGGAGCGTCAGGAGGCTATCAAGCAGTACGAGGCCGAGCTGCAGCAGATACTGACTCCCGAGCAGTACAAGGCTTACCAGGCCGACCAGGAGGCGATGCGCAAGAACTTCGGTCGCCGCGGTCAGGGTGGCCCTCGTGGCGGTCGTCGCAACAACAGTGAAAATTCGCAACAGTAATAATATTCGTATCATAGTGATTTAGGTTAACATAGTGTTTTTGAAAAGGCAAGCGTGCCTCCTTCGATGAGTATTATTTGGTAAAAGATATTGGATAACACCCCGCCCGCTATGAAAATAGCGGGCTTTTTTTGTCCGTGTTTCTCTATTTTAACACCTAAACTGCTTGGAATAAAGGAAATTTTTGTATTTTTGCATCGCTTTTCAAGCATACTAAAGAGATGAAGCTACGGATAGAACTATTTATATTGGTGCTTACGCTGTCGGCAATCATAGCTTGCTCAGGGAGAAAGAGTACGAAACACGGGTCGCCGTCCTCCGACACACTTTACACCGAACGAGCGGTGCTGGACATCTACGACTCGCTGCCTGAGCGGGCACTGCTCATTCTCGACTCGGCTGTCATCGTTGGCAATATGCCTGACTATCGGGCAGATATGTTGCGTGCCAAGGTCTACTGCTCGAGTTGTGAGGAGGCTCAGTACGACTCAGCAATCATCATCGGTGAACGGCTGATGCGTAACGACTCGGCCCTGGCCAACCCGGAACTGCAGGAGAATGTGCTCAACATCCTGGTGTACGCCTGCCGTCTGCGTCACGACGATGAGCGGGCCTTGTACTGGGCCACACAGCTCAGCCGCCATCACCGTCAGTGCGGCGAAACGACCGAGGCCCTGCGCACCGATGCCGAGATAGGCCGCTTTCTCGTCGCCCTTGGTGAGCAGCAGAAGGGACTGGCGCGTATCGACAGCGTCATCAGCGAACTGGAAGATAAGCGGAAGTTCAACGAACTCGATGCCACCATCATCGCACTGAAGCGCAAGGCCGAGAGCTGCTTTGAGAAAGGACGTCTGGCCGAGATGATTCCCGCCGCCAACCGTATGCTGGAACTCTTAGCCGACTACGAGCAGCACCCTGACGACTATCACGACGGCACCTACCGCGAACCGGCTGAGGAGCAGCGCCCAGGTTACATTGATTTCTACCGGGGCAAGGCATACGGCTACCTGGCAATGGCCTCCTTAGGCGAAAAGGGGGATAAGGCGCACGAAGCCCGTGCTAAAGCCAAGCACTACGTGGAGCTTTTCGACCAGACCGACTACGGCCAGACCCTCGACGGGCGTTATTTCATTGCGCTGACCGTGGGCCGCTTAGGACAGTATGGCCGTATGCTGGCAACCTACGACGAATATGAGCCGGCCTTTATCAGCGACACCCTCAGTCTGCCTTACGTCGAACTGCTTTACAACCGTGCCGAGGCGGCTGCCGCCCAGGGGCGTTATGCCGACGCCTACGGTCTCATGGATCGCTATGCTGCACTCTCGTACCAGCTGACCGATAGTCTGTTGCACGGCAAGGCCAACCTCTACGCAGCCCGCTTCCATGCACAGGAACAGCAGCAGGAGATTGACCGCCAGCGGGCCTTTAAGCACTATGCAGCCCGGGTGGCAGGCCTGATTGGCATCCTTGCCATCGTAGGACTATTCCTTGCATGGTACACACGCCGCCAATGGATCAAGACGCAGTTGAAGAACCGTGTGCTGGCCAAGCAGATGAAAGAGGCTATGCTATATAAAGAAAGGTACGAGAATCTGAAAGCCCACCCGACACCTGCCCAAAGTGTGGAGACCGCGACGGCAGAAGACGCCCGCCTTTCTGCCCTTGCCGACAGTCAGACACCCCCTCTGACGGAGGTATCAGGCGAGGACTTGGGCGCACTCTCTCCCGAAGAGCTCTTCCGCTACATCGAGCGTGAGGTGAGTCGCCGGCTGCTGTTCCTCAACCCCTCGTTCGACCGCCAGATGATCATGGACGAGTTCCACCTCTCTAAAGAGCGCGTGGGGGCCGCTTTCTCTCAGGGCAGCAAATACGACTCGCTGCCTCAGTTCATCAGTGAGCTGCGATTGCAGTATGCCAGCAAGCTGCTCATCACCACCGACCTCTCTATCGGCCAGATCATGGCGAAGGCTGGTTTCAGCAATGCCTCAGTGTTCAGCCGCTACTTCAGTAGGAAATTCCAGATATCCCCGTCTCAATACCGTCGTGCAAACAGTGAACAGCAGTAGAAAACAATAATGATTGTCCGCATGTACCCGATAGCGCCCCGCGCTCGAGCTCTGCTCGCTTGCTACCGAAGGGACGCAAGAAGGGGCAATGAGCGCAT
>OCTX011841433.1_pt1 | contig 18478 bp, 18 predicted proteins | sample 1539691 | NCBI WGS metagenome assembly OCTX01 (sample SAMN02144231, study PRJEB22623) | gut metagenome | biome: sheep rumen | host: Ovis aries | place: New Zealand | reverse complement strand
CACAACTCATGAAGAGGATCACATCGAGTTCAGTCTCTTCACCGTCATGAATAATGCTCCTAAGATAACTGTTTCTTTGCCTGAGTCAGTTTATGAGGACCTTGTTATCGATGTAACTACGGGCGATGTTCACTTTGACGATGCGTTCACTTTTACGAGAATTGATATCGAGGCGACAACAGGTGATATCGATCTGAATAATATCGTATGCAGCAACACTCTTAATCTTGATATTCTCACTGGAGATATCGATTTTGTTGATGTTGAGTGCGGTGAACTGGTTTATAATGGAACTACAGGTGACATTGACTTTGTTAATGTAGTAGCAACAGGTGATATCACGATTGATATAACAACAGGCGATATCAATTTTGATATGTGCGATGCAGCTAATATCTACATTGAATGTACAACAGGCGACATCAATCTGGTATTGCTCTCTGATAAGGATTTTGATGTTGATGTTACAACAGGTGATGCTGATTATCCCCATTCAGGTGAGGGCGGCATCTGCCGTGTTACCTCAACAACAGGAGATATTGATATCGAGGTCGCATAACTGACAGTTAGAAAGGCCGGTCAGATTGTTAGAAGTTTACTACGGGGCAACATTCATCTTATCGCTGCTTCTGGCTAGCGGATATATATACATATGGCATAAGCACTTTGATGTGAATTTCACGATGATATTCACTCTGGTGCCGGTGGGTTGTCTCGGCTACTATCTGTCTTCTGTCACAACAACTGCCGACGGAGCAATCAGGGCTCAGCAAATAGCATATATAGGCGGTACTTTCCTGCAGCTCTTTCTCCTGATGAGCATATTCAACTTGTGTAAGATACAAGTGCCCAAATGGGTGCGGGCGGCGTTATTCGCCGTCTGCGCCGGTTTATATGCGTCAGTTCTGTCCATAGGGAAGAGCGACTTATTCTACAAGAATGTTGATTATAAGATTGAGAATGGACACGCTGTGCTTATCAGGGAATACGGCATTATGCACACGGCGTTCTACATTGTTCTCGGAGCATTCTTCCTGACGGGCATAGCTACACTTTTGTATTCTTGGTTCAAGAAGAAAGACGTTCCGCGCAGAATTCTGTTGCTGCTCGTCATCCCAGACATAGTCTGCATCTTCTGCTATGCGTTCGTGCTTAAGGCATTCGACAGTTCTGTTGATCTGATGCCGGTGGGCTACTGTCTTGCAGAGATCATGTATCTTCTTATTGCATTCAGAGTCAATCTGTACGATGTCGGTGATACTGTTATAGATTCCATGGTTCAGGAAGAGCAGATTGGTTATATCTCGTTTGACTTCAAGAACTGCTATCTCGGAAGTAATGAGGTGGCAAGAAAGATAGTTCCTGATCTTAATTACGTTGCCGTAGACGCGCCGTTCGGTTATAAGCCGTCGGAAAGAAAGATAAGACATTTTATCGAGGCATTTAAGAAAGATCCTTCTAATAACACAGGTCTTCTGACCATACATGACGAGGACAATCACGATAACGATAAGTACTATGCCGTTAACGTTAATTATCTCTATGACGGCTTAAGGAAAAGGGGATATATCATCACATTCAATGATGATACAGAGAACAGGAAGTACATCCAGCTTCTTGATACCTTTAACGAGGACTTAAGACTCGAGGTAGAGAAGAAGACAAAGCATATCATTGATATGCACGATAACCTGATCATGAGTCTTGCAATGATGGTTGAAAGCCGTGACAATTCCACGGGCGGTCACATCAAGAGGACAAGTGAGGGCGTTCGTATCCTGGTAGATGAGATAAATAAAGAGGGTGAACTGGATCTGACGCCTGAGTTCTGTAAGAACGTTATCAAGGCAGCTCCAATGCACGACTTAGGTAAGATCGCGGTCGATGATGCGGTATTAAGAAAGCCCGGACGATTTACAGATGCAGAGTATGAGGAGATGAAGAAGCATTCTGCAGAGGGTGCACGTGTTATCCACGAGATCCTTCTTCATACCGATGATGAACAGTTTAAGGTTATCGCCGAGAATGTAGCTCATTATCATCACGAGCGTTACGACGGTTCGGGTTACCCTGAGAAGCTTAAAGGTGATGATATCCCTCTCGAAGCAAGGATTATGGCTATCGCTGACGTTTACGATGCCTTGGTAAGTAAGCGCGTTTATAAAGAGGCTTTTGATTTTGACCGAGCAAATAATATAATTCTTGAAGGGATGGGCACTCAGTTTGATCCCAAGCTTAGGAAAGCTTATGAGAATGCCCGCCCAAGACTTGAAAGGTATTATTCTGTTAAGGAAGAATGAATCGCGAGAAGGTAATAGTAAGGACCGGAATTATAGGAATCGTTGCCAATGTTTTTCTGGCAGCGTTCAAGGCAGCAGTAGGTCTCATGACCAATTCCATAGCGATCATACTGGATGCTGTTAATAACATCTCCGATGCAGGCAGTTCTCTTATTACTATCATCGGGACCAAGCTCGCAGGTAAGGATGCAGATAAGAAGCATCCTTTCGGTTACGGGCGCATCGAGTACTTAAGTGCGATGTTGATTTCCGGTATCGTTCTCTATGCAGGTGTAACTTCATTTACTGAGTCAGTTAAGAAGATCATTCATCCGGAACTTCCTGAGTATAATGCGGCAGCTCTGATCATCGTCGGTGTCGCGGTTGTAGTAAAGATAGTTCTCGGTCGATATGTTAAGAATGTCGGCGTTAAGGTCAATTCGGATTCCCTGGTTAACTCCGGTGAAGATGCGACTTTGGATTCGATCATCTCCGCTTCGACTCTTGTAGCTGCAGGTATATTTATCCTGTTTGGTGTATCCCTTGAAGCATGGCTCGGTGCGATCATATCGCTCGTTATCATTAAGTCAGGAGTAGAGATGCTTCGTGAGACTGTATCAAGAATCCTCGGCGAGCCGAATGATCCCAAGTTCACGCAGGAGATTAAGGCTACTATCAGAGAATTCCCGGAAGTCTATGGCGCTTACGATCTGATCCTTCACAACTATGGACCTGATACATGGCAGGGTTCTGTTCATGTTGAGGTCGATGATACGATGACTGCCGATGAACTCGATACGCTTACACGTAAGATTCAGACATCAGTCTTCGAGAAGCATCGCGTTCTGCTTACGGCGGTAAGTGTTTATTCCATTAATTCTCACGATGAAGAGATAATGGCCATGAAGCAGAAGATCAAAGAGATCATTGCGGGTCGTGAATTTGTAAGAGGCGTGCACGGCTTCTACATAAATAAGCTCGAAAAGCAGATGAGATTCGACGTAGTCGTAAGCTTTGACGCTCCTTCCAGACGTGAAGTGTGCAACGGTGCTGTTGCAGCTGTGAAGGACGCCTTCCCGGACTACGATATAGAAGCGGCTATGGACGCCGATTTCTCGGAGGCGTGAGATGAGTGAGAAGGACCCGCTCGAGTGGGAAGAGCTTAAGACGGATCACTTGATTAAGAACGAGTGGATAGATTTTCGAAGCAGCAGGTACAGGTTTCCTGACGGAAGCGAGTACGAGCCGTACTACAGCTACAGCCGCAGGGATTATGTTGTAATTGTTCCTTTCGACGAGGAGGGAAATCTTATCTGTGTAAGGCAGTACAGACACGGACTACGCGAGGTCACGACGGAGTTTCCTGCGGGAGGCATCGAGAGAACTGACGGCAAGGAGTATGGCGGAGATAAGGATATCAATGCCGAGGATGCTCTGGATGCAGCAAGAAGAGAGCTTCGTGAGGAGACGGGTTACGAGTCTGATGAGTGGGAGCACCTTCTGACGGTTCCCTCTAATGCGACAATCTCGGATAACTACGGACATCTGTATATGGCAAAGAACTGCCGCAGGGTGTCGGAGCAGGATCTTGATGATACCGAATACGTTGAGGTGGTTAAGCATACGCCGGATGAGATAGAGCAGCTTATTAAGGATGGAAAATTCCAGCAGGCGGTCCATATTACGGCGTGGTTGCTTGCTTTACGTAAGGATTAAGAAAAGTATAATTCGGGCTTCCTTTTATCTAAGGTATGTTCCTTTGTGGTATATTAATCATGGAATAAGGAAAAGGAGGATTTGTTTATGCCACACAGTGGAGGAGGCGGATCACACGGCGGTGGATCCCATGGAGGATCTCACGGATCACACGGAAGCTCACACAGAACTTCCCATCATTATTTTCCCGGCGCAAGAAGATACAGACGTTATTATAACGACGGCAGACCGGATGAATACTTCTACTCTAACGGCAGACCGCAGAAGACCGGCATAAGCAGCCTTATCTTTATGCTTCTGTTCGGAGGCATGTTTGTAGGTATCGCAGGCTTGTCAGTATCAAAGTCTGTTCCCAAGCCCCTCAATCCTGTATACGATAATCCCTCTCATTATGTCTATGACACTATCGATGTGCTCGATAATGAAGATGAACTCGAGGATGTTCTTGAGCAGATGCAGGAGAACACGGGTATCTGCCCGATCGTTTATACGACAGTTATGGAGGAATACGAGGGCGAGTATGTCGACCTCGAGAGCTTCGCATTCGTTAAGTATGTAAGCGAGTGGGAGGATGAGCAGCACTATCTGCTTATCTATGCTATACCCCAGGATGAAGTTGAAGGCGTACAGAATGGCAGCATCGACATTCCTGACTATGCATATGAGATCATGATGGGCGATGAGACAGACAGTATCATCTCTGAAAACATGGAAGAATCCATGTATCAGAAACTGTATACTAACTTCGAGGCAGGTCAGGAACCCGGCGAGGCTATTACTAACGCATTCGAGATTCTTTCTGATAAGACGGAAAAAGTAGTATCTAAGAGAGGACCCTCGATCGGTTCTTTGATACCGGTAATATTTATCGGATTGTTCATCCTGGTATTTATCGTTGTCATCATTAAGAATATGATCAAGGACAGAGGGGTTCAGTTCGAGGAAGTTCCTCTTACTGAAGAGGACGGAGCTTATGTTTCGTCGTTTGGTTCTTCCGGTTCACAGTCTTTTGCCAGTGCCGCAGCTAATGCAACTGCCGGAATGCCTGCTGAGATCAGCGGAACTGCTTCAGTTGTTTTAAGAATCATAACTATACTGTTCATGGTTCCTTTCCTGCTTGTAGGCTTCTTTTTGATAATCACCGGTGTAGCATTGATTCTGTCGCAGGGATTTAGCGGCGGCGGATTTATGCTGGTATTCGGTATCCTTTGGGAGACTATCGTAGGAGTATCGATCTTCAGTATCCTTAAGGCTTTTAAGGCTAAGAAGAAAAATGGTCCTACCATGACAGCAGAGTATCCTAAGGCAGATTATCCGAATGCTGACTATCCTCAGGCAAGCTATCCTTCACAGGATTACGGTTCAACAACACATGACGACTGCAGATCCAGCCATGAAGAGGATGAGGACAGCGTACGTAAGGGTTACGAGTAATGGTTCTTTAAGAGATGCTTATGAAGTTTGATCTTAAGAAGATATTGCCTGGTAAGAAAGAAGATAAAGAGGCATCACTTGCTGCCACTGTCAAAGATTATGACAGCGAGAGCATACGAGGTGAGATCGTCGAGAAGATCAAACAGTTGGTCCTTGAATCCGGAGAGTATTCATCCGGGACTCAGACCGAGAGCGATATCCTGGAGACATTCGTTCAGAAGTGCGATGAATCTACAGGTGAGAACATCAAGAATACAGTTAGTCTTGTCCGTATCATTATTGAAGGATTAAGTGAGGAAGGCAATCCTTATGCACCGAGGATGACAGATGCCTTTAAGGCAGATGTGATTGCCGCCGCACCCCTTCACGATATCGGCAAGATCATGATCCCCGATGCGATCCTTAATAAGCCCGGTAAGCTCACATTCGAAGAGGCCATGAACGTAATCAAGAAGGACGCAGGCACGCATTTCGACCCTGTTGTTGCAAAGGCTTTTGTTGATGCTGCCGATAAGGTGCGCGAGGCTGCTTCCTACTGAGAATTACTGAACCGATGAAGATGACGGCTCGTCGTCCTTGAACAGTCTGATGATAAGCATAATTATTATGCGTATCACGAAGAATACCGCGAACATAAGAAAGAATCCGCCCATTCCGTAGATGACGTCACGGAAATCCATATAACCTGTCTTGGTATACCTCTGGCCAATCTCGATCGCGAAGGTCATGACTACAAGAAGTGTTACAACGTATATCCATGATATCGCCAAGGTCATCTTCTTTTCCGCAAGGAATTTGAAGATAGGGTGTATCACGAACAGCATTCCCATGCCAAGAACGCCTACCACCAGAAAGTGGAGCTGCTTATCTGAAAAGTTATATTCGTAGTTATCATTCCATGTCAGGATCATCTCGTGGATATATGTGATGATCTCGATAATCTTGTAAATTAACGTAACCATAGTGACCATTCTATAACAAAGACAACGTATGTCTATAAAATGCCGTAAACTGCCGTGTAATTGCCACAAATCGGTAATATAGATATGCGTCTATATATCAAAAAATCTTTGTTTTACAAATGATAATCGCGACATTATAATTGGTGTAAGGGTGTAAATGATGGATATATTTTCTTTTATTACGTTGTTTGGCGGATTAGCCTTTTTCCTGTACGGAATGCATCTTCTTTCCGAGTCTTTGAAGAAGACTGCGGGAGGTAAGCTTGAGAAACTCCTCAAGAAAGCTACTAATAATCCATATAAGGGACTTCTCATCGGTGTATTGATCACTATTGCGATCCAGTCATCGTCGGCTATGACCGTCATGCTGGTCGGTTTTGTTAACTCCGGAATCATGGAGCTTGCTTCCACGGTAAGCGTTATCTTCGGTTCAGACATCGGAACAACGCTTACGGCATGGATCCTGTCCTTGTCAGGTATCAACAGTGAAGGCAATGTCTTCCTGAAGCTTCTTGAGCCTAAGTGCTTCTCACTCGTAGTTGCCCTGATCGGCGTGATCATGATCATGGGCTCGAAGAAGCAAAGACGTAAGGACATCGGCATGATGCTCGTAGGCTTCGGCATCCTGATGCAGGGAATGACCATGATGAGCGCATCCATGGCTCCCCTTAAGGATTCACCTTCCTTTGTTAAAGTCCTTACAGCATTCAAGAACCCGCTGCTTGGTGTTCTTGCAGGTGCACTCGTTACCGGAGTCATTCAGAGTTCTGCAGCTTCCATCGGTATCCTGCAGTCCATGTCACTTACAGGAAGCATCACATACGGTATGGCCATCCCGATCATCATGGGTGCCAACATTGGTACATGTGCCACGGCCGTTCTCTCATCCATCGGTGTTAACAGAGATGCTAAGAGAGTTACCGCCATACATGTGGCCATCAAGGTCATAGGTACCATATTCTGGCTGATCATCTTCTATTCGCTTAATGCCATACTGGACTTCGCTTTCCTGGATAAGACTGCCGGCATCGTCGGTATCGCAGCTTTCCACTCCATCTTTAATATCGGAAATACGATTCTTCTGTTCCCGTTCAGAAAGCAGCTCGTTAAGCTTGCTCACATTGTGGTTAAGGAGTCTGACGAGGAATCTGAGTTCAAGCTCGATGAACGTCTTATGACAACACCTTCCATCGCGGTTGCCGAGTGCGGTAACTCTATGGATAAGATGGTACGCAAGGCACTGTACGGCCTCGACAGAGCAACGGATATGCTTCTTAAAGGTTATAACGATGAAGACTTCGAGTTCATCAAGAAGAACGAGGAGAAGGTCGACACCTATGAGGATCTTATCGGTTCATTCCTTATGAAGCTGACGACAACACATCACCTTTCTGAAGTGGATAAGAACAAGGCTTCAAGAATGCTGCAGGCTGTCGGAGAATTCGAGCGTATCGCTGACCACGCTTCGTATATGGCAAACTCTTCCGAAGAGATCATGAGAAAGCAGATTGTTTTCTCACCGGATGCTAACGTGGAAGTTAAGAGGCTCATAAGTGCAGTCAAAGAAATCTATACCAAGACCATCGAGTGCTATCAGAATGAGGATACCAACCTTGCCAAGGAGATCGGACCTATCCGTATAGTAATAAGTGAGATGTGTGATGAGTTTAAAGCGAATCACGTTGAGCGTTTGTCCACCGGTGTGTGCACACCTAACCATGGCTTCGTCTTCAACGATATCCTCTACAGTTGCGGACGAATCGCTGACCACAGCATGAATATCGCAGCCATCGTTTACCGCTTTAAGACAGTGCAGAGTGCAGACACTTACATGCACGACTTCAAACAGCGTAAGGATGCTGAGAGCGAGGCGCTCTACAAGGCATATCTTGATAAGTACATGAATATGGAAGCCTGATTAAGTATCAGGCTTCTTTTCTTAATACGATAACATTCCAGGACGCGGGGCTAAGCGTGGCTTTAAGCACACCGTTCTCGAGAATATATCCCGTCTTATCTTCAGGCTTGATACGTTCGTTATAAGCGTCGTTCGTGAGGAGCATATCGTCGCTCTCGAGCGCCTGCCAGGAAACAGGCTTAAAGCCGTCGAATCCGTTAAGCACGACCTCAAGCGAAGTTTCTTCATCCGTAAGTCTGTTTACAGCGAAAACCGTAAGCTGCTCTTCGTCTTTGCTTAAGACGGCGGCAGCCTCAACATCGGAGACATTCTCATACATATCCGTGTTGTGTTTGCCGGTAGTTATCTGCGCCTTCAAAGCCGTTCCTCTTCCGTACTTCGAAGCCTGCTCATAAGGGTAGTAGATCGTTTGCTTCCAGCACGGTCCCTCTTTCTCAGTTCTTATCGGAGCGATTACATTAACGAGCTGCGCAAGGCACGCGATCTTAACGCGGTCAGAGTGATTGATGAACTTGATCAACGCAAGTCCGTTTACGATCGCATCCTCGAATGTATAGTCGTCTTCAAGAAGATGCGGCGCCAGTCCCCACGGATCGTTCTTCATTCTCTCATCGTCTTCGGCAACTGTGTGATACCAGCAGTTCCACTCATCGAATGAAAGGTAGACTGTCTTGTCACTTCCTTTGCTTGCCTTCACTTCATCGCATATGGAAGATACCGTATCGATGAATGTATCGAGATTATCAATGGATGCAAAGAAGTCTTCTGTACTGCCGTCCTTCTTGTTGAAGTACTGGTGCAAAGAGATGTAGTCGACATACTCATATGCTTGCTCGAGAACTTCCCTTTCCCATGTGGCGAACGTAGGCTGATCGATGTTCGCACTACCGCATGCAACACACTCGATAGAGTCGTCCATCATCTTCATGGCTTTCGCTGTCTCGGCAGCAAGGCGTCCGTATTCATATGCTGTCTTGTGACCGACCTGCCAGTGTCCGTCCATCTCGTTGCCCATGCACCAAAGCTTGAATCCGAATGGCTTCTTATCGCCGTGTTCGCGGCGCAGGTTAGCATAGTAACTGTCGGTATCGAGATTACAGTATTCGAGAAGGTTAAGTGCGTCAGCAGTTCCTCTTGTGCCGAGGTTGACTGCCATCATGACGGAGGTTCCGGCCTTTTTTGCCCACTTAACAAATTCGCTTATTCCGACTTCATTGGGCTCCAATGTACGCCAGGCAAGATCGAGTCTTTTCTTACGGTTTTCCTTCGGGCCTACACCGTCTTCCCAGAAGTAATTAGAGACGAAGTTGCCGCCCGGGTAACGTACGACGGGAACGTTAAGTTCCTTAACAAGATCTATGACATCTTCGCGCATGCCGTTCTCGTCCGCGCTCGAATGAGAGGGCTCGTAAATACCATCGTAAACAGCTCTTCCGAGATGCTCTATGAACGATCCGTAGAGTCTGTCATCGATGTCGGATATCTTATCGGATTTGTTAATCGTGAGTCGTGAAGTCTTCGTCATCAGCCCTCTTCTTCTTTGCAGTAGTCTTGATATTCCTTAAGCTGGTCTTCCCAATACTTCTTATCTTCGTCTGTAAGTTCGCGGATGACCTTGCACGGATTACCTGCTGCGATGGTGTGAGAAGGGATGTCCTTGGTTACAACAGAACCTGATCCGATTATGACTTCATCACCAATTGTAACGCCCTGATTGATCGTAACGTTACCGCCGATCCATACGTCGTTGCCGATGGTAACGGGAAGGGCATAAACAAGAGCCTCTCTTCTTATAACTGCATCCATAGGATGTGAAGCGGCGAGGATATTGCAGTTGGGTCCGAGCATAACGTCGTTGCCGAATCTGACCTCATTCTCATCCAATATAGTGAGACCTGCATTCGCGAAAAAGTGCTTTCCGAAGAAGACTTTATCGCCGTGGTTGAAGTAGACCGGTGCGATCAGCACGAGGTCATCGGGTGCGCTTCCGAAGCACTTCTTAAGCTTCTCGAAAGCAGTGTTGTCGTGCCAGAATTCCGACTCGTTAAACTCTTTCTGCGCCTTGTGAACATCATTCCATGTATCATCGAGGATCTTGAAAGGGCAGTAGAGCTTTCCTTCCAGTAATCTTTTACGTTCAGATTCATAGCTCATACAAAGCGTGTCCCCTTTCGTGTATAATAAGTAAAATTTCTTTTATTATAGGGAGAAATCAAATGGAAAACAATACTGCAACCAAACCGAAGAAGAATACTTTGCATTTCTGGTTGTGGCCGTTGCTTATGGGATTGGGTTTGACGATCGCCGGTCAGTTTGGCGGGTTGATTGTAGAAGCGATAATAGTCCACATATTTAATCCGTCTGATATGTGGAAGTTTTCTTTGGATTATGCTGCCTTCAGCGGCATATGGGTATGCGTTCTCCTGTTCACTTTCCTCGTGGACAGACCGGTATTCAGGACTTTCTTTCCTGCACGTAAAGGCGGCTTGAAGGGCAATACCATTAAAGAATTCCTTCTTGGAATTCTCATTGGTTTTATCATGAACGGCGGCTGCATCCTCTTTGCCTGGCTGCACGGAGATCTGCACTTTTCTGTAGGCAAGTTCATGCCCGTATATCTTATAGTTACATTCCTTTGTGTCTGCATTCAGTCCAGTGCAGAAGAGATGGTAACAAGAGGTTATATCTATCAGTCTCATACTGAGCGTTACCCTGCATGGTTCGCAGTAACAGCGAATGCATTGCTCTTCGGTGCGCTTCATCTCGGGAATACGGGAATCACGGTTACATCTTTCCTGCATCTTGAGGCAGCATCTCCGAGTTTCTGGTACGATCCGACATTCGGCATAGAAGGAACTATCCCTTCTGTAATAGCTGAAGTGCTCTTGTGTGCGTGGGCTCTCTGGCTCATATTCAGAAATAAGAAGAAGGCAGCATGAAGAGAATACTTGTAGTACCTATGTCCGCTATGGCCGAGACTTCGGGCCCGGTCTCAAGGTGCTGCAAGCTTGCGAAAGGGTATAAAGAGGCAGGAGCCCAAGTCGCGACCTGCATGGCAGAAGATGTCAACTTCCGCCCTCTTACAGGCATTACGAATTACTTCCTTGATATACCTATGCCGTTAGGCCTTCCCGAGCCTATCGCGACCAAGTCTTTTCCTGTTGCCCAGAAGCTCGGCATCACTTCGCATAAAGCAGTACCGAGCTTTGACGAGGTGCTGCACTTAACGGGCAATCTCGATTATAAGTACATAGTAAAGAGCGTGTCTGACATAAGGCGCGCTATCGTGGAGTTTAAGGCGGACGTTGTCTACTCTGAGTTCAACATATCTGCGATCATCGCCTCTAAGCTCGAGAACGTAAAACTCTTTGCCACAGTAAGTTACCCTACACAGCATTCGTACGCGCATAGCGCGAAGCTCGCGCACGGTCTCAACCGCTTTTTGCAGGAGGTGGGGCTGCCGCAGGTAGAGTCTGCGCTTATGCTCTTTGAATGGGCTGACGAAAGGTACTGCTTCAGCATAAAAGAGCTTGAGCCTTTTGGCGAAGGCGTGAAGTTCTGTGGGGCACTCAAGAAAGTGCATATGGATGTGAACGAGCGTGAACGTAATAAGATCCTGGTTTATATGGGCAACGGGACCATCACGGCAAAGAAGATGAAGGATGAGATCTCAGAAGCTTTTCGAGGGAGTCCTTACGATGTGTATATAGCTTCCTCGTATCTTAAAGAAGAAACGGACGGCAATATCTGGATTGCTCACAGGTGGGAGTTCGACGAGCTTTTGGATGACGCGTGTCTGTTTATAAACCACGGAGGCCAGAACAGTATAGTCGACGGCCTCCAGCACGGCGTGCCGCAGATCGTGGTGCCGGGCAAAGTGTTCGAGAGAAGATTCAACGCCGAGTCGCTCGTGAAGAATAATGCGGGCATAATGCTGGAACAGGATGAATTCTGCGCCGAAGTGATAAGAGAGAAGGCGAAGAAGGTTATTGTTTCCGATAAGATGAGAGAAAGTGCCCGTGAACTTGGGCGCAAGCTTAGTTCTTTACAAGCACCATACATTCATTTGAATCTATGAATCCCATAGACTCATAAAGAGGACGGCCTAACTTGGTAGCATCGAGGCTGATCTCTGTCGCGCCTTTACTCCATGCATCGTCAATCAACATATTCACCATCTTTCGAGCGATGCCCTGTCTTCTGTAGGAAGGGTTGGTATAGACGTTCATAAGATGAGCGCGCTTGCCTGTGGGATGGGAGAACGTAGGCATGATGGTCATGTAACTCATGGAAGCACAGCCGATGACCTTGTCACCGTCGAGTACTAGTACCGTTGTCTGATTCCCGTTCAGGAAATACTCGCGGCTGTTATTGACGATGTCTTCCGAGTATTCGTAGTCATCGCTCAGATTATTAACCACACGCAGCATCTCAAGTCGGCTTCGCATCATAAGTTCGATATCTTTGTCAGTTGCGATTCTGTATTCAATCATGCGTATATCTTACTACTTTCGTAGGTTATAATGTCAATATGAGACTTATCGAGCCGACAATGGAATATGCACAGCAGATTCGTGAGTTCCGCAGGGGGCTTCTTCAGTGCTGGGATACGATGGACGGAACGGGGTCTCTCAAGACTTATGAAGATCCTTCACGTTGGATATCTTTTGTCAGAGCCTGCAAAGACCCAGATAAGGAGAAAGAAGGATTGGTTCCTGCAACGCAGTATATCTATGTCAGGGAAGAAGACCGTAAGATCATCGGCATGATACAGATAAGACATCGCCTGAATGATTTCCTAGAGAAGTTCGGAGGACATATAGGTTACTGTATCGCGCCTGAAGAAAGACGTAACGGTTATGGCACTGATATGTTAAGACTGGCACTGAAGGAGTGCCGTAAGATCGGGCTCGAGATGGTGCTTGTTACATGTCTTCACAGGAATGAGGGAAGCCGCAGAGTCATTATGAATAACGGCGGAATCTTCGAGTCTATGGCTCATGAGACAAACAGGAATTTGTATCTCGAGCGCTATTGGATCGATATTTCCTGATCCATGGATTCTTGCGATTTAAGAGATAATTAAGGAATAAATAAGAGACTATTTAAGTATTGCTTTCAGCTCCGCGTTAAGATGGGTACAACAAAAACATTTAACGGAGGTTAGGGAAATGAAAGACTACGATATCAAGATCAGAAATAACAGCGAGATCAGAGTGTACGGTACAAGTGATAACACCATCAGCGTGCCTTGTGATGTTAAGCTTGATGCTGACCGTCATAATGTAGACATCGACATCCTGGAGAAGACAAATGCCAACATCGGTCTTCCCGGTGAAGCAGAGCATATCGAGCTCAATATCGAAGACGCGAAGCTTACGATGGAGGGGATGGTCTTTGAGAAGTGTGAGATAGATGCCAAGGGCAGTGTCGAAGTTCAGATTACTAATGTGACAGGATCTATCGATATCAACATGGTGGGCGGAACGGCAGTGCTTAAGGTTCCTTCGAACTACAGCTTCCGCACAGTGTGTGAGGGCAAGGGTAATGCCATCGAGTGTGGAGCTGTTGCCGATCCTGCTTCTTCCAATGTCATCGAGCTTAACGGTAAGAACAGCACGCTTAAGATCGAAGTAATCTGATAGAATAATCATCCCTGCATAAGTTGTTCCGATACAGTATAATAGTAGAGGAATAGCTTTACAGGGATGATTTTATGGCTTCGTTATGTCAAAACTGCGGCGGTCCGCTGATCTATGATCCGATAAAAGAGAAACTGTTCTGCAAGATGTGCGGAACGCATTTTGATGTGCGTGACGTCGACGTTAAGGACAGGACTGAATATGAAGAGCAATACATGGATTGTAATATCTATGTATGTGATCACTGTGGCGGCGAGATAATAGTAAACGATACTGAAGTATCTACTTACTGCATCTACTGTGGTAACCCGGCCGTTGTATTCAGCAGAGTTGCTAAGCAAAGAAGACCGGAATTTATTCTTCCTTTCTCGGTCTCCCAGGAACAGGCTGTAAAGATCCTTCAGATGAGGATTAAGGCCGGATTCTTTGTTCCCTATAAGATAAAGCATTTTAAGCCTGAGTCCGTTCGCGGCATTTATATTCCGTATTGGATAGTTAATGCTGAACACTACAACGCTTCGTTCCTGTCGGGTACGGTTACTAACGACAATGATAATACCGAGACGATGTACTTCGAGCGAACAGGCAAAGCTACATTCAAGAATCTTTTGCTCGATGCTTCCAAGGCTTTGAATGACTATACTTCCGAGAAGCTTGAGCCGTTTGATCTGACGGCGCTTCAACCCTTTAACGAGCATTACCTGGCGGGCTTCTACTCGGATATGAATGATCTTACTGAGCAGGAGATCATCAATGCTGCCAACCGCCGTTCTGATGACATGTTCAGACAGGCAGTAGTAAGTGAGGTTCATGCAAGAAACGTAAGACTCATTGATTCATATCCTTATACCGAGATAAATGATGACAGGGTTTATGTAATGCTGCCGTGCTGGTTTATCACCATGCAGTATAACGGCGAACCTCTTACCGTGCTTATAAATGGTGATACGGGTAAGGCAGTAGGAACGTTCCCGTTTGATAAGAAGAGATTTCTTTCCTTGACCATACTGACTGCCGCAGTCTTATCGGTCGCGCTGTCGTATGCGCTCTACCATGTGATAGGTTATCTCATCTATTCTATGAACAGTGACCTGGCTTCGGATATCCTCCAGTTCCTGGTATATGCTTTCGCCGGAATAAGTGCCGCTGTCGCGGGAGTAATCAATAGATTTAAGAGATTCAGAAGCACATTACAGCTTACTAAGTCATCACAGACACTTCACTATGTCAGAAGGAGGCAGGGATAATGGTTGCGTTTATCATTAAGCTTATAGTAGCCATACTTCTTGGCACCGGTGCCGGAACGATCATATCACTTGCCATATGGTCGAAGTTTCTGGCGAAGTCTAACGTGCTGGGTGATTCGGCAGGAGGATTCAATGAGTACTCTGAGAGTCCCATTGATATAATCTGGCGTCGTAATGGTGTAGATAGTGACAGTAAGAATACTTATTTTAAGAGATTCAAGGAAGAGTACCTCATACCGAACGGGATGAAGCCCGGCGACTATTCGTATCTTGATGATGAATTCCCGGATTATGAAGATCTGCCTGAAGTAGATATCCCGCTGTTCAAGCCGAAGAATGATGCGACTTGATATAGGTCAAGGCAGGTTTAAGGATTTCTTAATAATATATCCTCTAATGTTGGAATGTGGAGGGATATATAAATGAGCATTAATGAGAATCTCGGTCATTCAAATAAGTGCCCCGCGTGCGGCGGCAATCTAATCTTCGATGCACAGGAGCAGGTGCTGACCTGTTCTTTCTGCGGCGGAGCTTTCAGGCCTGAGAAGCTGGAGCTTCTTTCTCAGATCGTAAGCCTCGATCAGGAGGCGGCAGATGAGAATGAAGAGGATAAGCATGAGATCGTTTGTAATTCATGCGGCGCGAATATTATCGCTGACAACAATACAAGTGCGACCTTCTGTGCGTTCTGCGGATCGCCTTCTTTGGTTACACAGCGCCTTACAAAGCAGTTCCGTCCTGACTATGTGATCCCGTTTAAGATCACAAGGGAGCAGGCCCTTGAGAAGATAAAGGAGTTTGCTAAGAACGGCAAATATGCGCCGCATCATTTCTTTAACGACAATAACATAAAGAAGATTACAGGCATCTATGTTCCGTTCTGGCTCATGGATGCCGAGTGCAAGATGCATACTCACGGTGTCGGCTACAGGGAAGATCTCAAAAGCTCGGATAAGTATACAGTCGTATCCGATATTGATATCGGAGTGAAGAATGTCCCTTTCGACGGAGCCGTCAATATGAAGGACGATCTTATGGAGTCGATCGAGCCTTATGACTGTTCTGAGCTTAAGCCTTTCAATGCTTCATATCTTCAGGGCTTCTATGCGCAGCGCTATGACCTGTCAGTTGATAAGCTGTCTGACAGGATAATCTACAGACTTCAAAGATATGGCAAGGAAGCAGCTACAACATCTCTTAAGAGCTACGAGCGCTTCCATTGTGATTCCTGTACGGTTAAGCCTGAGGACCTTGAACAGAAGTATGCTCTGTTCCCCGTGTGGCTTCTGACCTATGAGTACGGCGGTATTAATTATCAGATCGCAGTCAATGCTCAGACAGGAAAGACTGACGGACATTTGCCTGTTGATAAGGTGAAGAAGAATGCAAGACTTGCATGGTATCACTTTACAAATCTTATGATCTTCTCGCCCTTGTGGGGAGGTCTTATCGCACTTATCGTTTGGGCACAGTGGTGGGCCAGAAATAATCCTGACATGGCTGCTGCCGTTAACATCATCCTGGCTCTCTCGTGTGCGTTTGCGCTGCCTGTTGTAGTTGTAGCGATAACTACGCTAAAGACACAGGGAGATGACGACTTCGGAAGGTATAATCTACTTAATCCGGTGATAAGAGCCTTTAAGTCTTTTGTAAGAAAGAGGATTAACTTAAAGAGCGAAATTCTTGCACAGACTGATATGATGGTAGGTGCGAAGCCTGCCTTCGACGAGTATTATGATCCTGAGTTTAAGACTCAGATCAGCCACGAAGAGATCTTTATGTGCCACGAATCGATATTCGATGCACAAAGAAGCTGAGTTACATGTTGTATAGGAGGTACTTGCTATGAGTATCGATCTGAAGAGTATGCCAAAGTTAGGCTTCGGCCTCATGAGACTTCCCGAGAAAGACGGAGTCATTGACCACGAACACGTCTGCAGGATGGTAGACAGCTACATGCAGGCGGGTATGAATTATTTCGACACGGCGTATGTATACCATGGCGGCAGGTCTGAAGTTGCTGCCAAAGAAGCGGTAGTAAAGAGATATCCGCGTGACGCTTTTATGCTTGCAACGAAGCTTCCTGCGTGGGAGATAAAGCAGGCGAGTGATGTGGACCGCATCTTTAACGAGCAGTGTGAGAGGGCGGGAGTTGATTACTTCGATTTCTATCTTCTCCACTCTATTGAGGATGGTAATAACTACGACACCTATGTGAAGTACGATTGCTTTGAGTGGGGCGTGAAGATGAGAGACGAGGGAAAGATCCGCCACTTCGGATTCTCGTTCCATGGAACGCCCGAGCTTCTTGAACAGATAGTTGACTCTCATCCTGAAGTGGAGTTTGTTCAGATACAGCTTAACTATCTTGACCGTACTAATCCTGTGGTTCAGTCGCAGGCCCTGTACGATATTCTTGCGGCGCGTAATATCCCCATGATAATCATGGAGCCTGTAAGAGGCGGTATGCTCGCGAGCATGACACCGGATATCGAGCGTAAGTTCAAGGCGCTGAGACCCGATGATTCTGTTGCTTCGTGGGCTATGAGATATGTTGGCTCCCTGCCAGGTGTAATGACCATTCTTTCCGGTATGTCGAACGAAGAGCAGATGGAAGATAACATAAAGACCTTTACTGACTTCGAGCCGATGAGTGATGAGGAGTTCAAGCTGATCGATGAGGTTACGGATGAGATATTAAGCATTCCTCAGATTGGCTGTACATCATGTAAGTACTGCGTTGACGGATGCCCGATGAGCATCAGTATTCCGGATGTATTCCGTACGATCAACACACTGAGGCGTTATCCGGACGACTGGAGATCAAAGAATTATTATTCAGGTTTGATCAGCAGATCCGGTAAGGCATCTGACTGTGTAGAATGCGGACAGTGTGAGGGCGTTTGTCCTCAGCATCTTCCTATCATAGAATTATTAAAGGATGCTGCGGCTATCCTTGACGTATAAAAAAGGCGAATAAGACAGACAGTGCACGAGATTAAACAGATTAAATGTAAGACAGACAATTGCTACCTCATTATCAACGGCAACAACGCGGTGCTTGTAGATACTGCAAGCGGTGAAGGCTATGAGCAGGTTGCCGCCGAGTGTGAGAAATATGACCTCAAGCTTATAGTTCTCACGCATGTGCATTTCGATCATGCGGAGAATGCAGCGAAGCTCTCGGCTCGCTTTAATGTCCCCGTGGCATATCATGCTGCTGACGAGGAGCTTTTCACAAGCTACGATAAGCAGCCGCTTATGTCTTATGGCATGGTGG
>OCTX011772905.1_pt1 | contig 18479 bp, 21 predicted proteins | sample 1539691 | NCBI WGS metagenome assembly OCTX01 (sample SAMN02144231, study PRJEB22623) | gut metagenome | biome: sheep rumen | host: Ovis aries | place: New Zealand | reverse complement strand
AAAGTCCCTCGTATGCAGTCACCTTCCTGGCGTTCGTGAGACCGGTCGTCGCGCCCATAAAGTTTGCGGGAGCCTTGCCCGCTCCGGAGGTGAGCCCGCCGGAAGCGTTCAGGCCGCCCGGGAAGGTCGCGTGCCAGGTGACCGGGCGCTTCGCTCCGGTCGGGTCCACGTCCTCGTCGGCCGGATAGAACCCGCCGCCTCTGGTGGTGCGGAAAGAAATGTAGTTGTACGACGCGTCCTCCCACTCCTTGATCCAGAGCGCCAGTGCGAACGTGTAGACAGGCGCTGTCTCTCCTGAGATGTCGAAGTCCGCCTCTCCCTCAAAGTGGGTGATGTTCATCGTGCCATCCGCCAGAGACAGCGCATTCGCCCGGATGTACCAGGTCATCGGATCTTCGTCGGCCCAGTCGGCGACCGGATCTGTTGCCTCAGTGCAGAGCTGTGCCGCTGCCGCGATGTCCGCCAGGTCGTCCATGGGCGTCATGGCGTCGCTCGAAGATACCGACGCCTTGTAGGATCTGAGCGTATAGGTCTTGTCCTTCCATGCACTGGCCAGCATGTTCGCGAATCTGCAGATCAGGGAGTACTTCGATGCGGTACTGTCTGCCGCTGCCGCCCTCGGGTACCACGCTTCCCATACCCTGGTGGTGTTCGTCCCATCCAGGACCGCCTGCATTGCGGCATCCAGCGCAGCTCCTCCTGTGGATGCTGCGCCGTTCGCGGCGATCTGCTCCAGCACCCTGAGGAATTCATCTTCCTTGCTCAGGTTAAATACAACTTTTGCTTCGCTCATTGTCCCCTCCTTAATCAGGTGTCGTTTGTATGCACATAAAGGTACTTGTCAGCCCCGATATAGAGCCGTCCATCCTCCAGCGCCGTGATCCTGTTCATTGCGTCCGTGTAATCCTGTCTCGACTGGCGTGCGGATTCCGCTGCCGCGTCCGCCGATTCAGCTGCGGCTTCCTTCGAGTCCTCGGCCGCGTCCGCATATTCGAACGCATCCTGCGCCGCATTTTCCGCATTGATCTTCAGCACCCGCACGGCCGCTTCGATGGTCTGCGCATTGGCCAGGATCTCCTGGAATACCTCGATGTCGGTCTCCGAGATATTCTCTGAGCTTCCCACTCTCTGCTCCACCATAATTCCGAAGTTCCAGGTGTGGACCACTCCGCCGGAGCCGTCTGCCAGCGAGATCTCCGCCACCGTTTTCCCGGCGAGGACGGACATCTGTTCTTTGACCGATACGACCACGGCATTGTTCTCCTGGTCGATCGAGCAGTCATAGACAAATACATTCCCGTCCGGCTTCCGGCCGATGATGGCAGCCGCCAGCCCCGTCACGTCCATCTGGGTGTCCCCGTTCCAGATCGTGAACCCCATCTCTGTCATTTCCGCATCATCCTGGTTGATCTGGATCACCGGCGGCTTGCTCCAGTGCCTCGGGATGATGTTTAACGCTGTGTATTTCCCTCCGATCAGCATGTTTTTTCTCCTTTGCTCCTCTTCTCAGGGTGTCTGTTTCTCAGCAGGCCATGTGCGCGCCGCATGCGCAGAAGACATGTGTGCCCTGGGTGATCGTGCATCTTATTTTGATCACGTCATTCTTTTTTAAGTTGTTTTCCGAAATCCACCAGTCGTACTTGTAAGCATATCCGGAATATTCACCCGTCAGTTCCGCGACCCACTTGACCACTTCGTTTACGAGGAATTCCGCTTTACACTTCGGAGTTGATCCGTATCCGACCATTGCCATACCGAAGTAGCACACCCCATTGCCTCTCGGCATGGTGTATGAATCTTCAGCGCTTAAAATATTCTGGTCGACTCCAAACCCCTTTATTGCCGTAACATAAGTGTTCCTGACGGGTGTTACCCGCGTTCCGGTGACCTTCCAGACATCCTTGTTGCCGTTATTGATCGCGACGACCGTCTCGTTCAGAATGTTGCTCGGAGCCAAATTGCTCTGTGTCACCTTTTTGATCGTCTGGTCTCCCTGTAGATACCTCCCTGACTTGATCACCTGGTCTGAAGTCGTCGGGTAGAAGGTCTCCGCGCCTTTCGTGGCCACGTTCTGGTTGACCTTCCCGGACCCGCTGTGGAACCCCTTGGCGATAGTAAACGAGCCATTGATGGGCAGGGTGTGGTTTACCGCGCCGTTGTTCGGCATGGTTCCTCCTACCACTTCATCTCCGGAGTCGCTCGTGATGGTGGTCTTCCCCTGGAGCACATTTTCCCTTGCGGCCGTCACATCCTCCGAGAGGATCCCGCTGCCGCCTGCCTGATGCAGGATCGCGTATCCCATAGTTCCCTCCTTACTGCGCAATGCCGCCCACGACGGCCAGGTTGATCGCGTCCGTGGGCTTCTGCCTTGCCCAGAAGCGAATCTTTCCGTTCCATACGGTAGGCTGCGGATACAGGTACCCGTATTCCTTCTGTGCCTTTTTCAGGTTCGCCGGCGTCATGGTGCCCGGATTCCGGAGCGATATGTCGAGCCTGCAGTATGCCGAGGATGATGCCTTCGAGCAGTTCACATCGGCATAGAAATTCGATCCGTTCGCTGTCCAGGCTGACACCGGGATGCTGATATTCAGCGGCGTATTGTCCGCATGATAGGCCTCCTGTGTGACGAATCCTTCGTTCTGCAGGTCCTCGATCATCTGGTCTGCGATCTCCTGGTATTCGCTGAGCGTCTTGGCCAGGGTGCTGTAGAAGTTCGCCATATTGATCGTGTTCGCTTCCGAGATAAAATTAGAGATCCCGGAAGATGACACCGTGAAGCGCGCGAACGGCATCTGATACAGCGTCCCGCCGTTCTCCAGGTCCTGCTTCGTCGGCGTCGGATAGGCGCTTCCGGAGCTGAGGATCTTAAAGGCGCCCTGCTGGAACTCCTCCAGCGTGTTCGTCTTCGACAGGTCGACCTCGTAGACCAGCCGGCAGTAAAGTGCCCCTGCCTGGACCGCGTCCGGAGTGATGGTCTCCTGTCCGGTCACCTTGACGAATCTTCCGTAGATCACAAAGTAACCTTTTGCTACATAGATGTTCTGCCGGTCCGCCGTCACTTTGCAGCCCTTCGTCACGCCGTCAACTGCGTTGAGGAAGGTCCTGTGATAGTGTGCGTCGTCGGCAGATGTGACATTGCACTGGTCAAAAGTAATACCGATCTGCACTTACAGCCTCCTTATCTTGTCGATCAGGGTAACAGGCAGCTTTCCGAGCGTAATCTTCTGGATTTCGTTTTCGCTTGACTCTGTCTTCCTGGTGATGATGGTCTCGGTGATGAGCCCCGTTTTCCCCGAGCGGATCCTGACCTTCCTTCCGACATACAGATCTTCCGGGGAATAGATCTTCGAGCTTTTCGCTATGTTCATGCTCATGCTGTGGCTGTAGCTGTTCGAGGTGAACTGGTTCTGCACCTCCTGCAGCATTTCAGCCTCCGTTCCGGTCTCTATGTATACGGCCTCGACCGTTCCCGAGACCCTGGTGGGACTCGATGCGTTTTCCGTGATGCTCCTGTCTTCCTGCAGATAAAAGGTCCGCGCCGTGACGGCATTCGTGTTCGTGTTCTTCCATCTTACCGCGAGCTTTGCCAGGACCCGGACGTCGTAGGTCTCCTGGAAGCCCTCGATATCCGTGAACCTCGTATCTATGAGGAGCGGAGCCTTCGGATCTTTCTTCACGGATATGGCCGTGCTCCCGTTCCCGATCGTGAAGTCCAGCCCTATGCCGTAATACTGCAGCACGTTCCCGAGGAATGTTTTGAAGTTGTAGACTCCGTTCTCGCTGTTGACCGTACTGGCCACAGTGGTGCTGATCTTCGTGTGCGTCGCCGCGGCGGCAGTCATATACGACTTGTCGAAAAGGCTGTCCCCGCTGCTGATAAAATTCTGATTGATCACCAGCCGGATGAAGTCCTCCATCCCGGTCCCCGAGATCAGACTCTCATTCTGCGCGAAGATCGTTCTGTCGAATATGTTCTCGATCTGCAGGATGTTCAGCGTATACGGCGCGGATCCGGTGCTAATCGACTCGCAGACCCCGGCCAGAATGCGCGTCGCGCCCTCGTTGATCACGACGATGTCGTCGTTTCCAATACCAGGGCGCTCAGTCACTACAGCCGTGCTCTTGTCTTTGAAGTCGATGTCCCGGCTGGAGCTATATTTCACGCACTCCGCGCCGCCCTTGATCCTTCCTGTCAGGTGGTCGATATAGTAGATGTACCGAGCTGCCATACTTACACCACCTTGTAGAACTTATGCAGGGCATACATGGTCCTGTTCGTCGTTCCGGTGTCTGAGGAGAACTTGACCTCGTAGGATCCTGGAGGCAGCCGGACGAAGTTGTCGTTGTCGAGGCTCATCTCCCCGACGATGTTCTGCTCGTTGCCGTTCGCATCGATGTGCAGGATGTATGTATCTCCTTCAAGGCTCGAATAATCCAGGCGCTCTCCCTGCTGGATGGTGACCGGGAATGTGATGTCGTACAGGTCCCCGCTGCTGTCCGATATCTGGATCCGCGGATTCTCGCAGTATCCGTCTATTTCGAAGCTGATGCTGGCGTCCACGTGGCCGTCGTTGGTGAACGTGTCCTTCCGGAGCGCGTAATCCGAGTACCTGTTCGGATACGGGATCGTATAGCGCCGGTCCAGCTCCGTCGCTGATACCACATACCTGATCACTGCGTCCTGATAATACAGGGACTTGCATTTGATCGTGATCGGACAGCTGAGCACGTGCCCCTCTTCCTGGATCTCCGATTTTTCGAGGACCGTCACGTCCACATCCCTGTAGAACCAGCTGTCGCTTTCCAGCGCCCTGTATCTCAGCTTCAGGCTTCTGGAGCTTGCGATATAGTTGGCAAATGCCCTGAATATCGCATAGTCCTTGCTGATTATGTTTCCCTTGATCTCCCCCTGGAATAAAAGTGACTGCGTCCGGACGAAATTGTTTCCTATGCGCGCATAGGAATTCTGAACCGCAAAGCCGAGCCCGGACGGATCCGTGAGAAGGGTTCCGTCCGTCGGCATCGACATGAGGCTCCATACATCCGCATATTCATTTTCGAATGAAAATTCACGAATCACAGGATCACCCCCAGCTGTTCATTTACGGTTTCTGCAAGGACCCTTCCGTCCAGGATGGTCTGGCTCGTCAGGCTCAGCGAGAACGGTTTCCCGGACCCGTTGTCTCCTGTCATGGTCTGTGCCATCTTTCCGGTCAGGTCTGTCATCTGGTTCAGGACTCTCCACTCATTCGTTCTGAGGGAATCGGCATATCCTTCCATGAAGTCCTTGCCCCAGATCGGATACGTGTGCATTGGGCCTTTATCCGGCCGTGAGCACTCGAGGTAATCCGATACGATGTCCGCCGCGTCTTCCATGGCGTCCTCGAGGTCGTCCATCTTGTCTCGCATCGCCCGGATGTAGTTGTTCATGAAATCCGTTCCCCAGGTGTACGCCTGCGGGATCAGGTTCTTAATGTACTGTACTGCCGGCTCGAATCCTCCCTGCACCGTCGGCTGGATCTGGTCCGCGTTCGTCTTGATCGCGGTCAGCATGTCCTTCATTGCCGTTTCTGTGCTGGTCTTCATCTCTCCGGTCTTCGTCTGCACTGTGGTCCCCATGGCCGTCATTGCCGTGTCGGTAGTCGTCTGCATCTCCTGCATGGAGTTCGACGTCTCCGTCTTCATGTCCGTCATGGCTTTCCTGTGCTGGTTCTGGATCTCTGTCCAGGTCTTCTCCCAGTGCTGCTTGATCGCTTCGATCTTCGTCATGATCGTCGACCGGAGGGCTTCCATGTTGGTCGTCGTGGTCGAGCTCATGTTTGAGTATGTGGAAGTAAGCTGTGCGAGCAGCGTCGCCGCCCAGGATGACCAGGAAGCTCCGGCCGTGGCCTGGAAGGACTGAGTCGCTGTCAGTCCCGTCTGCAGCTGTGCCTGCAGCTTCGTGATCGCGCCTTCTGTTACCGTCACGACCGCCGTGTTGATCTGCTCGGCATTCTCAGAGATGCCGTTCGCCAGACCTGCGTCGAAGTCCGCGCCGATGTTCCACGCCACCACGGACGGGGAATGCGTCTGTGTCGCATCTCTGGCGCCCGCTTCCGCTTCTCCCGCTGCCGTTGATGCCGCCGCATTGATCTGCTCGGCGTTCTCGGTGATCCCGCCTGCCAGGCCTGCGTCGAAGTCCGCGCCCACGGACTTTCCTGCTTCCGAGAGCTCCGTGTTCGAAGTGACCGCGGCTGCGGCGCTTGTGATCGCGTTTCCGGTCGCCTCCGGGAGTTTGTCCAGCTCCGCCTGCGACTTCTGCACCATCGTGGCCATCTCGTTGACCTGCGCCTGTGTGATCCCCGGTGCGTTCTGTTCGACGGCTGCCTTCATGGCCGCATATTTCGTCTGGAAGTCCAGGAGCTGACGCTCCAGAGATTCCCTTGTCCCGGTCTCCGCCGTGATGAAGCTGTTCGAAGCGTTCTGCACCGCTTCCCGGATCTTGTCCTGATCCCCTGTGACGACCGCTGCCATCAGGTCGTTCTGATTCTGGATCACGGTCGCGTAGTTGACCATGATGGTCTCCGCGTTCGTCAGTGCCTCATTCTGCTGTGTCAGCTGCTCCTGCAGGCCCTTCACGCGTTCCTGGGCGTCAGTCATCGCCTGGCTGTAGTTTCCGGTCGTCTGTGCCGCCTGCTGGTTCCCCTGTGCTTCAAGCTCACGTGACCGCGCGAGGTTGATCGCCATCTGCTCCGCTTCGGCGGATGCTGCCGCGATCTCCCGTTCCGTCTGTGCCACGTCATCCTGGACAGCCTTATATGACATATAGGCGTCCGTCTGATTCTTCAGCGCCTCGGAATATGCTTCCCGGTTCGCCTCGATCAGCGCTTCCGCCTGCTTCTTCTGGATCACCTGGTCCAGTGCGCTGCAGATCTCCTGATAGTTCCGGATCTGCCCGTCGCGCAGTTCGATCTCGGTGCCGAGGGCCTGCGAGAGCTCGCCGGTGATGGCCGCCGCTTCGTCTTCGTAGCCCTGCTTCACGTTGCCGTGCTCGTCCGTGATCTCCTTCAGCCTGTCGAGGAGCGTCTGCTGATGTGTCGCTTCGGTCTTGATGCCTTCGATCGCGGCCTGTCTGGTCGTTTCGATCTCGTCGTAGGCCGTCTTCAGGTCCGTGATCTTGTCGACATGCTCCTGCTCTTCGGTGCTGAGGGTCTCCAGGCCGTGTTCATACTCTTCAGCTTTAAACCTCGCCTCTGCAAAGCCCAGCGCCATAAGCCCGAGTGCTCCGATCACCAGTGCAGCCGGTCCCGCGGTCGCCGCGAACGCCGTCATGGTCGTCCCGATCGTACTGACCGCCGTCATCAGCTGACCGATGCCGATGACCACCTTTCCGATGATCACCAGAGCCGGCCCGAGAGCCGCCACGAAGAGCCCGATCTGTACTATCGTGTCCTTCTGGGCATCACTGAGGCTGTTGAACCAGTTCATCCACTCCTGGATCTTCGCGACCAGTTCGCGGATCTTCGGCGTCAGCCTGTCCCCGATCGAGATCGCCGCCTCCTGCGCCGCTGACTTCAGTATGGTGATCTGGCCGTTCAGGTTGTCCTGCATGGTGTCGGCCATCTGTTTCGCTGTTCCATTCGCCGAACTGACAGCCTTTTCCAGCTTTTCAATGTCGCTGTCTGCGGCGTTCATGATGGCCAGCAGCCCGGACATTCCGTTTTGTCCTGCCAGCATTGCGGCGTACTGCGCTTTTTCTGCCTCATTCAGCGTGTCAAACTGCCTTTTGGTATAGTGCAGGATCTCGGACAGGCTTTTCATGGATCCGTCCGCGTTCTGGATCTCGATGTCCAGGAATTTCATCGCGTTCATGGATTCCTTCGTCGGTTTTGCCAGTCTTGTCAAAAGCCCTCGCAATGCCGTGCCTGCCTGGCTTCCCTTGATTCCGGCGTTCGCCATGAGGCCCGTGGCCACTGCCATGTCCTCAATGCTGAATCCCAGCGCTCCGGCCACAGGCGCAGCGTACTTGAATGTCTCGCCCATCATGGACACATTCGTGTTCGCGTTTGTGGATGCCGCTGCCAGGACGTCAGCAAAGTGCGCGGAATCCTTCGCCGTCAGGTTAAAAGCGGAGAGGGAATCCGTCACGATGTCCGATGTCGTGGCCAGATCCAGACCATCCGCCGCGGACAGGGACATGATTCCGGAAATGCCTTCCAGCATGTCCTCCGTCTTCCATCCGGCCATGGCCATGTACTGGAATGCGTCCGCCGCCTCTGAGGCGCTGAATTTGGTCTCCGCGCCCATCTCCCTGGCCTTCGCCCGGAGATCGTCGAAATCCTTCCCCGTGGCGCCTGAGATCGCCGCCACCTTGCTCATGGAGCTGTCGAAGTCTGCTGTGGTCTTGACTGCTGCCGCTCCGATTCCCGCGGCAGCCATGGACGCCGGCATCACAGCGTTGCCGATGTCCTCGATCTTGCCGCCCGCCTTCTGCAGCTGTCCGCCGATCTGCCCGATTTTTTCGAATACCTGATTGACCTTGGAAGCCTGCTGCTCAAGGCTCTTCAGCTTGTTCTCGGTGTCAATGATCTCGCGCTTCAGGGCATCGTACTGTTCCTGTGAGATCTTTCCCTCGGCGAACTGCTGCTCGACCTGCTTTTCCGCTTCCTTCAGCGTTTCCAGCTTTTTCTTCGTTTCATCGATGGCGTCTTTCAGCAGCTTCTGCTTCTGGGCGGCCAGCTCAGTGTTTCCGGGATCCAGCTTCAGCAGACGGTTCACGTCCTTCAGGGCGGACTGTGTACTCTTGATCTCTCCGTTGACGTCTTTCAGTGCCTTTGACAGCCCTGTAGAGTCGCCGTTGATCTCTATGGTTATGCCTTTGATTCTGTCTGCCATACTGCTCCTTTAGAACTTGTCAAAATCCTCCTGCCCCGCCTTGTCCGGATACTTCACAGAGTCGTTCACCTTCTCCGTGAAGATGTCCAGCACCAGTCCGATCGACAGATCGTCCAGATCGCGCATGCTCAGCCCCGTCTGCAGGACCCGCAGGAGGAAGAGCGGTGTGTTCATTTCACGTGTAGATGCGCGAATTTTTTTTTAGCTTCGCTCTCCGTCCTCGTGTTCAGCGCCCACAGGTCCAGGAGCTCCGGAAGCACTTCGTAGATCGAAAAGGTGTTGAATCCTTCCAGCCACTCTTCGACCGTGTCCGCGATCGTAGGATCCGCGTGCTTTGCCATGATATAGGCCACATTTTCAAAGAGATCCAGCGCCTCCAGCGGCAGGTCGCTCGCCTGGGGATCCCTGCCGTCCAACTGCTGCCGGAGCTTGTCCATGTCGCGGAAAATGTCTCTCTGGAACTTCAGGCGGTACATTCTCGGCACGGACGCCGATGCTTTAAAAGGCACCGGCGTTCCGTCGATCATGATCTCTTTTCTGATCATCTTCTTATGCCGACCTCACCGGGACGGCTGCGTACCAGCTCTGGTACTTGGCGCTGTCAGTGGTGGGTCCGGTGGAAGCCTTCACGTTTCCGTCTGGAAGCGGAGATGCTGCGATAGTGCAGGTCTCGGTCTTCGGCTCGATCGCTTCCTCCTTAGTCTCGCCCTCCAGCGTCGGTCTGGTCGCCGTGCAGTTGTACAGGCAGTGGCGGATCGCGTTCTCGTCCCCGTCAAACTCGAACATAAGAGCAAACGGCGACGGCTTCGCTTCGGCGTTCTCGTAGCGGATACCGCTGGAGTCCACTTCGTCCCCGAGCAGGTCCGTGTAGAACTTTTCCGGGAACAGAGCCATTTCCAGGTCGCCCTCATAGCCGTTGTTCGCAGCTCCCTGCCAGTAGACGACGCCGTCCGCGAAGAACTTCGCGATCTCGCCCTGCGGCTCCATGGAAAGAGAGACGGCGCCAGGGATTGCCCACGGGGTGTCGTAGGTCACGCTCTCCCCGTCGTTCGTGAGCATCTTTGCCACATGCACATTTTTCAGGTTGTACTTAATCTTGTTTGCCATTTCATGCCTCCATTGTGAATGTTGTCATCCAGAGCGGCGGATCCTGGACCTGCTCCCTCTGCTGCCGGAACGCAAGCTCGTTCTCCATCAGCACGCGGCGTACTGCGTTCTCCGCGTCCTTGTCCATGTCATCCGCAAAAAGTCTGATTGTGATCCTGTGATGTTCGAAGAAACAGATACCGTCCGCGAAGAACTGCTGGACGTCGTCGTCGTACTCCAGAAAAGGCGGAGGGAGCCTGTCCTTCTTCTCCTTTTCGATGTAAGACGGGTGGTCCGGGTCCATATAGAACCCGATCTGCTCAATGATCTCCCGGATCTGGTCTGAAGTTCTGGTCATTTCCTCATCTCCTGTGCCAGTTTCTCGGCGAAGATCTTCGCACTTTCCTGATCCGGCACGATGTGCGGGTATCCCTTCGCCCTGACGGGTCCCCCGTGTCCCCACTGGAGCAGATGCGTGAGGCTCGGCTTCTTGTTCTGGTACACCGTCGCGACCAGGGCCATACTGCCGATGCCCTGCGCCTCTACTTTCCAGTTTCTCTTGTAGACTCCGGTCTTCTTCGGGGATTTCCCCGCCGTCTGCTTCTGCACGGTCTCGGCCGTGTATCTGACAGAGTCTCTGATAGCGCGATAGCTCAGCTCCTCGAATTCGTCGAGGGTCTTTCTCAGCTCATACCCGAGGCTCTCCATGCCGATCTTGTTGCTCATTTATTCCGCCTTCCTGTATTCGATCGAGGCGCTCCTGAGCGACAGCAGCCACGATTCCGGCCGGCGGTCTGTCTTCCGGTCCTTCTGCGCCACTTCATACTGCACTCCGTCGATCTCGAAGACGTCCCCCTGGCTCACCTTCGAGTCGATCGGTACCCGGACTGCGCGGACCACTGTGGTACCGCTGATCTGGGCGTCCCAGAACCGGCGCTCGCCCACGGAGGCTTCCTGGAAATGGATATATACCTGCTTGGGAGCCGTCAGCCGGCGGTTGAGGATGCCGAAGGACGTTCCCCAGCCGTCGTTAAAAGTCTGGTATCCCAGGTGCTTCGCTTTAAGCATCTCCAGAGTCCTCCGTGTAACCCATCGCTTCCGCGTAGCGGTCCGCATCCAGCTCCGCCCGCGCGGCAGTGATCTCCGTCGCGTAATCTGCCTGGAATGAGTCCAGCGCTCCGGACTCGGCCCGGAGCACATATTCGCAGAGCATCGCGGCATATCTCGTACCGGGTTCGCAGGCCGCCGCGGGATCGCAGTATTTCCTGATGTACTGGATCCCGCTGTCTGCTTCGTTCCTCAGGCGCCTCTCTGTGGATTCGTCTGTATCGTAGGTGATATGCAGGTTGTCCTTAATCATCTGGATGATTGACGCTGTTACGAGAGACGCCATAAGTTACCTCCTTATCAGGCCTGTTCCTTCGTCTTGACGGTTCCCTTCACCTTCACCGGAAGAGCCGGAGCTTCGACGCCGGAGATGTCCAGGTACGCGAAGCTGGTGTTGTCCACCGGCTGTCCGCCGCCGTAGATCCTGGTGGAGTACACGCGGTTGTCCTCCAGGAACTGGTTCTCGTCGGAATACTCGATGACGCCGCTCACGCCGCCGTTGATGGCCGCGAAGTAGTTTTTCGCGATGCCGACGACCGCTTTGTCCTGCGGCATGTGCATGGATCTGACCACTCTGGTCGGATAGGTGTTGCTGATGAGATCCAGCGCGCCCGCCGGCGTCGCTGCGTTCTGCGCTCTGCGGACCTTCTTGATGTAGTCTCTCTGGTTAACCACCAGGATCACCTCGGCGAAGTTTCTGTCATCACCGTTTCCGTCGACGGCCAGGCCGGCAACTACATCCGCGTAGGAATCGCCCCAGTCAGTGATGGCGACCGGAGTCTTATCGGAGTACTTGTTGTTGTTGACGGTCGTGGTATTCTTGGTCATGCCGATGAACTGGCCGTCGCCGTCGCCGGAGATGATGGTCTTCTCCAGGCCGTTCGCGATCACCTCGCCCAGGATGATGCGGATATACTGGTCCACCCACATCGGAGCGAAACCGAAGTTGAATCTCGTGAAGTCCTTCGGGATCAGGAAGTATGCGGTGTACTTGCTCTTGGTGACGTCGATCAGCTTCAACTGTCCTGCCACCTGAGCGGAGATCGCGGAGCCGATCGCTCCCCAGCTGCCCAGCTTGGACGCCATCTGGGTTCCGTTCATGACCAGCTTCACGGCGCCGGCAGCGTTCACGAAGCTGATCTCTCCGAGCAGCTCGTGGTCCTTCTTCATGTCTTCGATCACGCGGTCGACGACGGTCGGAACGATCGCTCCGGTCAGGTTGGTGATCTCCTGCTTTGCGCCGCTCTTCACCGCCTTGATGAACTTCTGGTACCACTCAGTCTCCTCGCTGGTGAGCGCTCTGAGGCCTCTGGACTGCAGCACGGCGATATCGGAGACATCCTTGTACTGCTCAAACTCCTTCTCGATCACTTCTGCGACGGAGGTCTGCATCTCCTGGAGAGCTGCCGTTGCGGCCTCCACATCTCCCTTCTGCAGGGCCTCGTACATCTTCTGCATAACCTGTGCGTTCTGTGCTTTCATCAGATCTTTGTTGATCACTTTCTTATCCTCCTGTTTTTTATCTTCCGACGCGCTGCATGGCCGCCAGGAAGGTGTTCAGCGCACCCGGCTTTCCTGCCGGTGCAGCTTTCAGACTTTCAAGCATCTGGCCAACTTCGGCTTTCATATTGCGTGCCGCTGCCAGCTGGCTCTTCAGTTCTTCAATGGTCTCTTCTTCGTCTTTGTCGTCCTCGCCGTCGATGCCTTCTGCCTGGTAGGTATCCACGCATTCGCAGAAGCCATACTTCAGGCAGTCGTCCGGGCTCAGAACAGTTTCCTTCTCCATCATGACCCGGAGCTCTTCTTCGCTGATCTTGCCTCCGCTCCTGGACAGATAGAGCTGTACCGCCGCGTCGCCCATGGCGTCGAGCTGGTCCGCGTAGCTCCTCAGGTCTGCCGCGTTGCCCGCTGCCAGCATCCACGGGAAATGCAGAAGCATGGTCGTTCCGAGTCCCATGTGGAGCTCGTCGCAGGCCATCGCGATGTCCGCCGCCACGCTGTACGCATAGCCGTCGACATAGCCGACGACCTTGCAGCCCTTCTGTGCCTTCTGGCGCAGCAGGTTGTAGATCGTTACGCCTTCCCCGACTTCTCCGCCCCTGGAATTGATATGCACTTCCAGGACGTCCGCGTCCGGGATCTTCGCCAGCTGGTCGCGGATGTATTTCGCGGATGTCTCAGACTGCTTATAGCTCCAGGTCTTCCAGTCGAATTCCCCTCTCGCTCTGATGTCATCGTAAAAATACATCTGGTGGACCTTGCTGTCCGCCTTCTGCACTACCTCGCCGAAGCGATATTTCAGTACTGCCGTCTTGTTCCTCATTCGCCTTCACCCTCCTTTCCTCTGTTATTCCCTTGGCCGTCTGTCAGCGCCGCAGGTTCGTTATTTCCTTCTTCCATTGCCGCCGCATTCATGAAGTTCTTGCTGCGGTAATGCATCCGGCTCCATTCAGTGTTCAGCGGGACATCTCCTGCCTTTCTGCGCACCTCGTCGAGAGAGTACCCTGCTCCTACCAGGTTGAAGATGTGATCCGCCTCGTCGAAGATGTTCACGTGCTGGATCGTCGCCGTGTCGATCTTCTGGTACGTCCCGGTCAGTACTGCTGTCCCGTTCCGTTTCCGGTTGTTTTCCCTCTCCATCATCTTCGCCACCGGGTCGATCCCGAAGGTGATGAAGTTCTGCGTGATCTTCGTCACGTCCGCGATGTCCCCCTTCATGAGGGCCGGCGGAATGTTCAGCGACATGGCCACATGCGTTTTGATCTCATCGGAGAGATCCGTGACGTCCTTCACCTCCGAGGTGCTCTTCTTCGTCGCTTCCGCGCCTTTGTTCTCGTACCGGAAGCCGCTCCACAGAGGCATTACTGCGTTCGGGTTGCGGAAGTAGCTCTTGAAGCTCTTGTTCATGAGTTCCGCATACACCTGGTTGAAGTCTCTGACGGTCCCGTCTGCGTTCTTCCCGTAATTTGTGGTCGGCGCCATGGCGTCGATGTACAGGATCCCGCGTTCTCCTCCGGCGCGCAGGAACTTCGTTTCCGCTGCCGTCAGCATCTCGGAATATTCATGCTGGAGCTGGTCCATCAGGTTCCGGAGGTTGTCGTTCTGCAGCCTGTAGAACAGCACATCCGATGCCCGGAAGCTCTTCCTGAACGTGAACGGGTTCCCTCCGGTCCCTTCCCCGCTCACTGTCACGTCGCGGAAGACATCCGGATACAGCGCATACTGTTCTCTGGTGTACGTATCCGCCACGAGCAGGTGCCCGGAGCTCGACGGGATCACCAGACACTCTCCGGTGTAGATCAGCCGGCCGACGACCCGGTGCAGGAACTGACTCGCGTTCTCGTTTCTGTTGGGTTCGAAGTTCCAGAGGTAGTATTCCTCGCCCTGTTTTTCTTCCCAGTTCAAAAACGTCCTCACCTCGCACTTTGACAGCGCTCCGGCGATCAGATTGATCCCGACGTGGAGGTAAAAGTCGTACAGAGCGAGCTTGTTCCAGGCGCCTGAATCGATAAAATCCCTGAGCTCCGTCGAAGACACCTCTGTCGTGTTCGACGTGCCCATTTTGTTCTGGATCCACTTCCAGAAGTCTGTGATCATTGACATAGTTACACTCCTTTAGTACGTAAATACCCCCATGTTTACGGCCGGCAACTCCACCTCTTCCGGGAGGAAATCCAGGCAGCAGATGCTGTGCACCCAGGCCATAAATCCATCGGTTTTCCTGAGTTTGGGTTCGATCTTCCCGTAGGTCACGTTCCCTTTTGTGTCCATGACGCGCTTCGCGTTGTTCGTGTACCAGGCCATCATTCTGTCCCAGCCTGTGATGCTCTGCGTCAGGAAAAGGCTGTTGATCACCGGGCTCGCCTTGATGATGTCCGACGGGCGGATCAGATAGATCCTCTTGTTTTCCTTGTCGAAAGCCTCGAAACCCATGATCTGCTTGAATTTCGCGTTCAGCCAGGTGTATCGGTACGCGTCGATCCCGATCATCCGGATCGTGTAGCGCATCGCCATCTCCGAGAACCACAGCACCGGAAGATCTGTCGGGATCTCGACATCGTCCACGATGGTGCAGTACCCCTTTTTCTGCCACTCCCGAATGGGCGCCTTGATGGCCGGAAGGTCCTTCGACTTCGCGCAGATAAAGCTGTGGTGCAGATTGACGATCTTTCCGTTCTTCCGGAACGTCAGGATGCACCCGCAGAAGTCGTTCGTCTTCGTGTAGTCCAGACCGCCGACGCACTGCATCCCCGGCTCCAGCTGGAACGTCGGCTCCTCGGTGCACTTCACGATATCGGACCACTCGGCGACCGCCGATTCCGGGTCCGATATCGGGAAATTGCAGCGTTTTGCGAGGAACTCCGGGTAGTAATCCGGATTAAACGGCATGTCCTGGATCTCCTGGATGATGGTGGTCCTGAGTGACGCGAAGCTCGGATCCGCGAGAGAAGGATTCGCCTTCACGATCTTGTCGATCTGGTTCCACTCTTCCTCCGCCTCGATCCGGAACCAGTTCACGAAGATCCTGTTCGCCGGGTTGTAGTCCCGGAGGATCACCATGTTCTGTTCCTTCTCGTTGTCCAGTACTCCGCCCCGGACATGCCCGTCCGTGGTGATGGTGATCTCCCTCCACCACTTCATCTTCCCGGTACCGGACTTCAGGGTGTTCATGTTCCTGGTGTCCGTGTACTGGTGCTTCTCGTCGTAGATCACGCACCCGGTCCGCTTGCTGTCCTTGTTCTTCACGCTGGTGGTGTTCAGCCGGAACTGCGCCTGCATCTTCTTGCCGATGATCTTCTCGACCATGGCCTTGAAGTTCGTCTTCAAGGCCCGCTCGTACTTCGGCGACACCGGATTCTCGATCAGGTTGTAGACGTCCAGGATCGACGTCCCCGCCTGCTCCTCCCCGTTCGCGATCAGGTCCACGTTGTAGCCGGGCACGCCGTGCAGCGGGCTGATCATGTACATGGCGCAGAAGTCGATGAAGCCGTTCTTCCCGGCTCCCCGGCCGATGATGTCCCGCGTCACGTGGAAATAGATGTCGTCGTATGGCATCGACTTATCCCGGAGGAACACTCCGAACATGATCGCGAACTGGTACCGCTCCCACGGGAGCAGCCGGTACGGGAAATACTTTTGCAGGCTCAGGCCTCTTGCAATCCGGTCGGCGTCAACATAGACGTCCGGCCGCTCCAGCACCGGTATGATATTGTTCGTCAGCGCGAGCTCCTGTTCCTTGCAGTGCTCGATGTGGTTCCCCATGATCAGGTAGATCCACTCGTCGATGTTCGGTTCATAGCTGGTCAATGTCTTCTCCCGCCTTCACGATGTTCCCGGTCGAGACGTCCATCGCCTTCAGGATCGACAGCATCTGCCGGTTCGTCGCGATCATCTGCTTGTTCGCATCCAGGAGCTGACGGTTCGCTTCGAGCACAGCCTTCATGTATGCCATCCGGTCGCCCCCGGGCTCCGGCTTCGACCTCATGATGAGCTCCTGGGTGACGGCCGCAGCATCCCGGAGCATTTCCTTCTGGTCCCAGAACGCCATGTAGTCCTCAATCTGGTCCAGGAACAGGGCGATGTCGGCTCCCTTGGACTCCACCTGCTGAAGCAGGGAAATCCGGACTTCTTTCCGCCGCGTTTCCCTCTTCTTTTTTGCCATTTTCCTGTCCTGCCTCCCTCCCTCTTTTCCATGATGTTCGCGCGCGTGCATACGCGCACGAACATGAAAAACTCAAAATCTCTCTAAGATAGGATCCCCCGCCGGTCCCTGCTGGCCGGGCGCTTTTCGTTTTTCTGACCCGGGGGAGTGCCGGGGAGAATATGTCCGGCGAGATCCGCCTCCTCGAAGCGGATCCTCGTCTCTTCTGGTTGTTGCTGCGACAGTCTGCTCTTTTTTGAGCCCTCACCATCGCTCCGGGGTCATAAATTTCTCACGGCGATATTGTTTTTCCGGATGTTCTTTGTCATGACATGCGAGACAGAGACTCATCAGGTTTGAATCCGTGAGCGCGAGCTCCGGAACATCGGTCAGATGTTTCACGTGGTGCACCGTCACTGCCTGCGTGTAGATGCCGCGCGCCCTGCACTTACAGCACGCACGGTGATCCCGCTTCAGGATCTCCAGCCTTTTCTTCTTCCACTCCTTCGTGTGGTAGAAAGCCTTCCATCCCCGGTATGACTGCTGTGAGATCTGCCGCACCCATTCGCCCGTCTGCTTCTGGTCCTCCGTGAATACCATTGTTCTCCTGTCTGAAAAAGCAAGAGCGCCCACATCTCTGTGAGCGCTCTGCTTCCGGCCTCGTTTTGCACGGTACCATACTATCACCGTTTAATGTCCCGTAAGGTCGGTTCTTTTAAATCCTCTTCGCCACGAGATAGTAGAACTTCCGGCGCCGGTCGTAATACATGTCCCGCTCGCACGGCATGTGCATGACGTCATGCAGGTACCAGAACGGCCTGTTCTTCGTGACTCCCTCCAGAAGCCAGAACGAGATCTCCGGCGCTACCTCCTGCGCTGTGTCGCGGATGATCTTCATCTTCCGCTCGATCTCCGCAAGCCTGACCGCGGCCGCTCCTGTCGGATCTCCCGCATCGCTCCCACGCGGCGTCCTGCTGCTTGGCGCTGCGCTGACTCCGGCTTCTTTTGCCAGCTGCCTGTAGTCCTTCTCCCAGTCCGGAAACTGCTGGCAGTAATGGAACGCTGTCAGGAACTGCTGTTTCGGCAGCCAGTACTTACTTCCCTTTTTCGGTATTCTGATTTCCCCCACTCCGTCGGCGCCTCCATTTCCTACTTGTTCCCCGCCTTGTTGATCAGGTTCTTTATCACGTCAATCATTCTTGAACTCCCACAGAACCTCGTTTTCTTCCAAAGGCATCGGATACTGCCTCCGGAGCTTCTTCTCATACCGCAGGTTCTTCCGCTTCAGCACCTGGTACGCTTTCAGCTTCTTCATCGTGGGCAGCTCCCCGGGCTTCGGTGTTATCATCTCTTTCGCGCGCTGGATGTTCTCCCTGAGTTCCGGATCTGTCACGGCGAAGAGATGCACCGTCCCGCAGGCCTCGCATTTGAGATACTGCCACTGTATGTCTCCCTGCCATTTCTCCTTCGGCTCCAGATTTATCATCTGCCCGCAGCTGTTGCACAGTCCTTTCGCTTCCATCCTGTCCACCTCATACGTTCTGGTATCTGTTCCTGCGTTCGTTCAGCACCGCGTCGATCGGCGCGCCGCAGCTCGGACACTTGAGGGAGATGTGCTTCTTCGTGCTGTTCGTCCAGTATCTCCAGTGCTTCCCGCATTTGCAGGACACGACGATCTTCCTCATGTTCCTGAGCACTGACCTGTTCCCGCACTCGCAGCAATATGAGTCTGTCGGTGTCTTCTGGTTGAAGAACCTGCTCGACCCGCACC
>OCTX012291241.1_pt1 | contig 18485 bp, 14 predicted proteins | sample 1539691 | NCBI WGS metagenome assembly OCTX01 (sample SAMN02144231, study PRJEB22623) | gut metagenome | biome: sheep rumen | host: Ovis aries | place: New Zealand | reverse complement strand
AATCCCTCTGTTCCAAGGTAGTTAATCCATGGATATGGAGTTCTAGGGGATGTGATGACATACTCACGCTTATCATCATCAAAGTAACCGAATTTCATAAGTAATTTACCTTTTCCTTTCGTGTTTTTAGAGTTAAATTATACTATAAGTGGTATGGATTTACAAGAAAAGAGAGTATCAGACTTCTGTCAAAAGTATCAAAAAACTATAGTTTACAAGGATGTTTAAAAGATAAAAAAAAGACCTGATTATATTGGTCTCTTTTTTAAGATTCTTCACTTCGTCAGAATGACATTTGAAAGCTTTTTTACTTACAATATATATGTTCATAAACAGTCTTGAATTCACCGGGACCCAGCTCTTCATAGCCTGATTCTTCTCCGGGAAGTGGAAGATTAGGTGCATCTATCATCCATGTAGATGGTTCAGGACAGAAGTATCCTTTTTCACCGCCATCATTCCAGATAACCCAGAATTTGAAATTATTATCTACTTCATATCTTATCTCTTTACCTGTTTTCAGGTCGGTAACTATGGCACCACGGAATGGAAGACCGTCAACCTCGTATGTTTCACAGTTATATACGTCATTGTTGATGATGTGCTTTACCGGAATCATGGAACCTGTCAGATACTGTCTGTCATGATTATCCAGAGCTACGAAATCACAGGTAGGAAGATTTCTCTGGTTCAGAGGCCATTTATCTCCGATAGTTACAAAAATTCTGGTTTCCAGAGCGTCGCCTTTTGAGGTAAAAGGACCATTTATAGTTGTATGATTGCAGATACCATAAGGCAGCTGCTTATCTGAAGTATTAGTGATTGTAACATTATAGAACATTCCATCGTCTGTGAGTTTGAATTCAAATTCTGCCTTAAAGCTCACTGGAAATGTTTCATAGAAAGGATCATTTTCGTCATAGATATATTCGGTTTTACAGATAGCTGAATTATCATCTGCAGAAGTTTCAGTTACTGTATGTTCTCTTTTATGGAGAAAACCATGAAGTGAAGTATTCTCTTCCTTGCAAGTGATAGGAAAATGATACTCTGCATCGCTTGTTTTTAGTATTCCGTCCTTAAGCCTGTTAGCATAGAGTAGAGTAGGGAAACCGTATACTTCAGGACTGGCCTTTAATTCTTCAATACTGAGAGTGTCATCATGCCTGAAAAAATCTACGTCATTTTCAATATCCTTCATATATAGAATATTGCTGCCCAGAAATGGAGCGATAGTAGCTGTGTAGTTCCCTGCTTTTAGCTCAACTACATCTTTTTCCTTATATTTTTTTATTTCTGCTGAATACTGCATGTCAGCGCCTCCTCATGAACGATTCATTTATTGGTGTTTAAATGCAAAGCACCATATGATTTTCTTGACGATATGTACATACATCATTAATATAGAACACAAGAATAAAAATGTAAAGTGGCATAAATCCCAAAATAATGCTATATTTAGAAGTGATATTATGACGTAGGTGTCAAAAGTACCTTTCGGCACTTATGACATAAAGTTTGAAGAAAGGAATAAATGAAATGATTAAAGATGATTGTATTTTCTGTAAATTAGCAAATGGAGTTTTTCCTACAAATAAAATATATGAGGATGATGATTTTACTGTAATCTTAGATGCCAGTCCGGCAAATAAAGGACATGCTCTTATATTACCTAAGCAGCATGCTGATAATCTGTTTGAACTGAGTGATGAAACTGCTGCAAAAGTTATGCCGCTTGCTAAGAAGATAGCAGCAGCTCTTAAGGAAGAGCTAGAATGTGATGGTATAAATATAGTACAGAATAATGGCTCAGCAGCCGGACAGACTGTATATCATTTTCATACACATGTGATACCAAGATATGATGATGATAATGTAGGTGTGGGCTGGAGACAGCTTACTCCTGATGATGCAGAACAAAAAGAACTTGCAGCAAATATCAGTAAAAGGCTGTAACCTACTTGACATGTAGGATGATTTATTGTATTTTATCTACGTTGGTATATATCCCAACAAAACTCTTATTAAGAGTGGTGGAGTCACAGGGGACGTTGAAGCCACGGCAACCCGATAGCGTTATGAACGCACGAAGGTGCCTTCCTGAGCACGTATAGACGTGAGCAATAAGGGGATTTGAATACTACTGCTAATCAAATCCGGTTGTGCTCACAGCACAGCCGGTTTTTTGCAAATTGTAACTATCTAATTATTTAACAGGAGGAATACGATGGAAAGACGGTTTTTTACATCTGAATCGGTAACTGAAGGCCATCCGGATAAAATATGTGATCAGATATCTGATGCAGTTCTGGATGAATTGCTCAGACAGGATCCTAACAGCCGTGTAGCATGTGAAACAACATGTACTACAGGACTTGTAATGGTAATGGGAGAGATAACCACAGAGGCTTATGTGGATATACAGAAGATAGCTCGTGAAACTATCAGAGAGATAGGCTATGACAGAGCTAAGTATGGTTTTGACTGCGATACATGTGGAGTTATAACAGCTATAGATGAGCAGTCGGCAGATATAGCTATGGGAGTAGATAAAGCTCTTGAAGCCAAAGAAAATCAGATGTCTGATGAGGAAATAGAAGCAATAGGTGCCGGGGATCAGGGACTTATGTTTGGTTATGCTACAAATGAGACACCTGAATTCATGCCTTATCCTATCGCCCTTGCTCATAAACTTGCATTAAAGCTTACAGAGGTAAGAAAGAATGGTACACTCGATTACCTGAGACCTGATGGAAAGACTCAGGTTACTATAGAATATGATGAGAATGGTAAGCCATTTAGAATAGATACTGTTGTTCTTTCCACACAGCATAGTGATGAAGTTACACAGGAAAAGATACATGAAGACATAAAGAAATATGTATTTGAACCGGTACTTCCTGCTGATATGATAGATGGTGATACGAAGTACTTCATTAATCCTACAGGTAGATTCGTAATTGGTGGTCCAAATGGTGATTCAGGACTTACGGGAAGAAAGATAATAGTAGATACCTATGGTGGATATGCACGTCACGGCGGCGGTGCATTTTCCGGTAAGGATCCAACAAAGGTTGACCGTTCTGCATCATACGCTGCCAGATATGTAGCAAAAAATATAGTGGCTGCAGGCATTGCTGACAAGTGCGAGATACAGCTTTCATATGCTATAGGAGTAGCAAAACCTACATCCATCATGGTAGATACATTTGGAACCGGAAAGCTTTCTGATGAGAAGATAGTTGAGATAATAAGAGAAAACTTCGACTTAAGACCTGCAGGTATCATCAAGATGCTTGATCTGAGACGTCCTATATATAAGCAGACTGCTGCTTATGGACATTTTGGCCGTACAGATATAGATGTTCCTTGGGAGCATACTGATGTGGCTGAGAAGCTTGCCGGATATTTAAAATAATAATGAGTTATGAAATAACCTTACAACTTTGTAAGGTTATTTTATTGTAAAGCGATTGTTAGATGTATATATAAATGATAAAGTACTTTATTGGTTTTATGATGTGGGTGTCAAAAGTACCTTTTGACACTTATGTTATTTTATACTGATTCGACAAATAATAAAAGAATACTAAGTGATGAGAAATGGATAGGATTTATAATAGGCCAGATAATAGATAACAGTATAAAATATGCAAAAGAATATGAATCACTCCGAATAAATATTTATACATCTGTTTTAGAAAAAAGTGTTTCGTTAATCATTGAAGATAATGGAATCGGAATGAAATCTTCCGAGATAAGCAAAGCATTTGATAAAGGTTTTACAGGAACCAATGGCAGAAATGGAAAAGCATCGACTGGCATAGGGTCTTTATCTCTGTAAGAAGCTTTGTAGTAGGCTGGAACATGATATAATGCTTGATTCTGAAGAAGGTAAAGGAACTATGATTACTATAGTTTTCTGATAATCCGTATGTTATCTAACTTCATATATTATCTGAGAGATAAAGTTCGAGGGTCTGACTGCCGTCAGACCCTCTTTTGATTATTCTATCCGGTTAAATTAATTAGTTTATTTTACAGTTACCTTAGTGGAAGCGCTTATACCATTATTTGCATATACATAGATGGTACATTTGCCTTTCTTTTTAGCAGTAATCTTACCCTTACTGTTCACTTTAGCAACATTAGGGTTAGAGCTTACATATGTAAGCTTTTTACTCGTAAGCTTCTTATTCTTATCATCCTTGGTTATCTTAACCTTAATTTTAGTTGACTTTTTAGCTTTTAACTTAAGAGTCTTCTTGGATACTGTTAGTTTCTTAACATTAGTATACTTACCGCCCTTTGTAACAACCTTGATAGTCTTTGACGTAGAGATAAGCTTTCCGTCTTTGTCAAATGCAGCTACTACATATGAATAGTTTGTTTTCTTCTTAAGCTTCTTATTTGTTACTGAAGTCTTAGCTGTTTCTGTATTTTTTGTAAATGCTTTACCATCAACTGAAGAGTATATTACATATTTAACTGCTTTAGAAACTTTAGACCACTTAATCTTTGCAGAAGTTTTCTTGACTGTTGAAGATTGAAGTTTGATAGGTGCGTAATCAGAACCAGCAATCTCTGCTGGGGCTTTCTTGGAGGTGATAAACTTATCAACAACTGTTATGTTGTCGCCTACTTCAACTTTAGTCTTATTCTTTGCTGCCTCTGCATTATCCTGCGCCGTTTTAATAGAAGCCTTAAGTGCCTCAATAGCATCATTTACGGCTTTAACTGCGTTATCCTTTTCAGTTGTTGTAGCATTTTCAGAAAGTGAATCAACTGCCTTCTTTGCTGTATCAAGGGCTTCTTTAGCGGCTTTAACTGCTGCGATGTCTTGTGCTGATGCATTTGTATCTGATTCTAGTGCTTTAAGTGCTGTATCTGCGTCAGTCTGAGCATCTTTTACAGTCTTTTCTGTAGCCTTTACTGCATCGTTGGCTGCTTTTCTTGCTTCTTCTGATTTGAGCTGGACATCTGTTTTTACGGCATCTATATCAGATTTTGCTTTATTAACTATTGCTTTGATAGTATCTGAATCAGCAGCCTTTTCTATATCAGATTTTGCTGTATCAGCTATATCCTTTATAGCTTTATATTCTGTTTCTCTATAGTCAGTTTGTTTCTTGCTTGAAGCATATTCATCTATCATGTTATTTGCAAGAGTCTTAGCTTCCTCAAGAGTCTTAGCGGCTTCGATAGCAGCTTCTTCAGCAGCCTTCGCTTTTTCTTCAGCTGTCTTTATAGATTCGTTGAGAGCTGTAGCTGCTTCTGTAAATGCATCTGCTGCTGTGAATTTATCTGCATTAGTAGCTTTGTCATCAAGTTCTTTTAATGCGGCTGTAGCAGTTTCATATGCTTCAAATTTATCGGTGACATCGGTCTTATCATCATCTGCAGCATACTGGTTATTTGTTAGTTCTTCTACCTTACTAGTTAATGAAGCCTTTGCAGATTCATAATCCTCAAGAGATTTTGCCACTGCTGAATCAGCTATATCTGTGAGCTTTGTTATATCTGATTCCAATTTGTCAGAGTTAGCAACGAGACTTCTGTAATATGGATAAAGGTCGTCATATGCCTCTTTAGCTTCACTAATAACCTTTAAACTATCTCTATTAACGTCTTCAGTAGCTGGAAGTGCTTTTATAAGATCTTCAACTTCCTGGGCTTTAGTTATATATGCCTCAAAAACATCATCCCCCTCAGCTTTTTCATCGCTGAGATCTGCTGTACCGAAAACAGAAGTATCCTGATAGCCCTGTCCTGAAGTATCAAACCAGCTTAGGGTACCATTTCTACTATTGTTAGCATTTGCGTCATTGATCTGGAGTTCAAGACCAATCTTTTTACCAGCTTTTGCTTCCAGACTTGTCCATTTTATTGCAGCTTCTACTACATAACCATTTTCAGTTTCTTTAGCAGCAGACTCAATATATTCTGGTTTGCAGGAAGTACCATTAAAACTCTGTTTATTTTGGTAGTTTACTCTGTACTGCTTATCATCATCCTGATATCCGCCTGCTTTTTGATTGAGCTCATCAATGAATAATTCTATAGAATCATGTTCATAATCATTTATAGAACCTGCATTAAGAACAGGGTCATTAACTGTCATGAACAGATATAGGTTATCTTTATCCCACATAAGCTTCGCATCAGCAGCTACATCATTGGATGCACCAAGATTGATAGTAAGAGGAAAACTTTCTACATTGTTCCAGATTTCACCCTGCTCAGCATCAACTATAGCGGTACCATTCTTTATAGAAGTATATGGCTTAAATACAACATCTGCGTAATACTTTGTGTCTTCTGCCTGAGTAAACTTTGTATCATTGTAGGCTGCCTTTACTCCACCTATTTCAGCAAGTATATCAAGATTGAGTTTAGTTAATGCGGTAAACTCACCTGAAATAGTGGCCTCGGAGGTATATGCATCTGAAGATTTGGTAAAGTCTGTTGAAGTAAGTGATACGGAGTTAATATCTCCGTCTTCAAGCTTATAATAAACTGTAACGTAATCTTCTGAAGAAATCTCTTTGCCAGTTATATCGATTTTTATTTTTATTTCAGAACTATTCCATACAGGTGTAAAGTCAATCTTTAAATCGCCTTCTGAAAAGCTGTTAGTTATTCCGTTTTTATAATCTCCATCGGCTGATTCTATTATATTTACTGTATGAATAAAAGGATCAAGTGAATCTGGATTAACGATTCCCCAATAAGCAGGCTTCGCTTGATAATTTCCATCAAAGAGAAGTGGACTCTGTGGACGTCCATTTGATCCTCCACCTGCGCCGTTAAAATCATTCAGCCATGAAAGGCTATCTATAGTTCCCCAGATTGTAAATGAATTTACATTTACTCCTGATGCTACTACTTCGCGATATGCATTATAGATGTCTTTGTATCTGTGACCTGTTTTTGCATATTCTTTTTCTTTTTCGGCTTTGGTGCCTTTGTATCCTATAGTTGATTTAACATCAAGCTCTGTAACCTGAACCTTACCTACTATTGCGCCATAAGTTTTGGCAGCATTGATAATCTGTTGCTTTGAAGGTGAATCCATATCATGATGTGCCTGCATACCGAATGCATCAATTCTAGTAGGAAGCTCAGAATCGCTCTCATGATTCTTAACAGAAGTGAGGAGCTTTGATATAGATGCAACCTTTGAAGGTGTGCAATCATTATAATCATTATAATAAAGTTCCAGCCAGCTTGGAGCGTACTTGTTAGCAAATTTGAAAGCGTTGATAATGTAGTCAGGAGCTTCTTCAGCAGAACCAACTCCATAGAGTCCAGCCCAATCACCGTTTGTTCTGTATATTTCGTCAGAAGAATCGCTGATTGCTTCATTTACTACATCAAATCCATAGAAAAGCTCGCCATATTTTTTTGCTTCAGAATCAGCGCCGAAGTAGTGATCCATAACTGTTTTTATATACCACTCGTGACGAACGTTCATTTCCTCTTTTGATACATACTTTGCATTTTTAGAAGAAGAATATCCTTCACGGAAGAACCATGCAGGTGTCTGGGAATGCCATGTAAGAACATGACCTCTTACCTTGATGTTATATCCTTCTTCAGTGTTCCATTTATAGATTTCAGCAAGCATTGCATCCGGGGTTGAAAAGTCGAGTCCCTTAGGAACTTTATAGCCTTTGAACTCTATTAAGTCGTCTTCTTTAAAGCCGCCTGTAGGATAAATTCCGTTCATAATAGACTCAGGCTTTAATTCGTTTTCAAATGTAATAGCATTGAAATGTTTCTTTACGAGGGCTACGAGCTTATCATCTTTTAAACTGCTGCTTGCTAGACATGTACCTGTTAAAGTGCCTTCGCCAAGACCTGTTTCTTTTTCAACTTCTTTCCAGAGATCAGGAATATCAGTCTGGATTTCCTGAGAAGGAAGAATAGAAATCTCAACTTCACTGTCGAGTGAGATTACACCATAATTTCCGGTTTCGTTATCTTTATTCAAACTCATGAGGCAGAAAGCACCAGCTCCAAGACCATCAAGATCTTCTAAAGACTCTTTGAGTGGCTCACCGGCACCCCAGAAATTATTATTATCATAAGCATCAGCAGAATAAGCTTTTCCCATGAAGTTGCCGATGTTATCTGTCTTTATGTCTATCTTTGATACTCGAGAAGAATCAATATCAGCGGGGAGTTTAAAGAATAAACTCTTATACTGACCGACAAAAGTGGCTGTACGAGCCTCTTCATCGATAACAACTGCGGGATCCTGTGTTCCATCGACTGTTTCAAGGACTTTATAATCAAGATCACCGATTTTATAGGTTGCAACTGTTGTATCTTTTTCAATTACTGGTTCATCATCTAACGTAATGATGACAGCAGAAGAAGAATAGTTACCTCCATTGGCAGCGGTTGTCATAGCAGCAAAATATGCAAATTCAAGACCACTTAAACTTAGCGTATTGCTTCCGTACTGTACACCATTACCATTGGACTTTGCTAAAGAATCATCACCGGGTTCTGGTAAAACTTTAACTGAAAAGCCGGCAGTATCAGCATCTTTAAATTCTATTTTTGATACTCGTCTAGGATTAATACCTTCAGGAAGCTTGAAATAAGCCTGTGCATATTGACCCTTGAAGTTGAATTTGGCTGACCCATCTTCAGCTACAACTACATCAGTTCCCCCATTATCTTTAGCACTTTGAGGGTCAAGTTCCAGTTTGTCAAATGTAAATGTATACTCGCCATTTTCCTCATAGTTACTTTCTTCTGCGCCTTCGGCATGGACACTAAGACCGGCTGTGCTAACCGGAGATAGCGCCATCGAGGCCACAAGCGCGGCGACTAAAAATCGCTTAAATTTCTTTACCATTAAATCTTTTAACCTCCTTATGCCATTGTTAAATGTGTATAATTTTTTGATTATTCGCCCCCGGATTTGAACAATCTACACAAATATATCGTGTTATAAATGCATATGTCAATCGATTAACGGCATATATAATTATTTCGTTATATTGCATATATAATATATGAAAATGTTGTCAATTATTCATTGATACTTTTTACTTGTTTTGTTTGTGGAAAATGCTATAGACAAAGTGTACAAAAGATTTATTCATTAAGAAAAAAAGCTCTGCCGCTGTATAATCCATCAAAGCTACTTGATGAATCATACAGAGGCAGAGCTTTTATATTACAAAGTTTAGTCTGCTCTATTTAACTAGATAATCAGTCCTTCTTTTCAATTCTTCCTTCCAGGAAAAGGAAGATACCAGCTGCGATAGCAGCACCGATGAATGGTCCTATGATAAATACATAGATAACACTGAGAGGATCACCATTACCTGCAAATGCAGCTACAAGAGCAGGACCGATACTTCTGGCTGGATTAACAGAAGTTCCTGTAAGCCCGATTCCAAGGATATGAACTCCTACAAGTGTAAGTCCGATAATAAGACCGCCGAATGAACCGTGTGTACGCTTAGGTGAAGTAACACCAAGTATGCAAAGAACGAAGATACATGTAAGAATTATCTCAACGAGAATTCCTGCAGCAGCACTGTCGTTGATATTTCCAAGACCATTTGTTCCATAACCACCAGTCATATCCTCAATTCCTGCAAGGCTGAAAATAAGAGCGAGAAGTCCACTTCCTGCAAGAGCTCCTAAGATCTGAGCTACCAGATATCCGATGAAGTCTGTGACAGTCATCTGTCCTGTGATAAGAAATGCAAGTGAAACTGCCGGATTTACATGTCCGCCGGAGATGTTACCTACACTGTAAGCAAGAGCGACGATAGCGAGACCGAATGCAAATGCAGTAAGAACATATCCTCCACCATTCACGGCATCACAGCCAACGAGCATTGCTGTTCCACAACCGATGAAAACAAGAATGAATGTTCCGATAAACTCGGCAATATATTTTTTTGATGATTCCATATAAACCTCCTTTTTCATATACGTATGTACTTTTAACTCTTTAACAATAACATGTTTACATAATGTAAATCAATTATTTTTTTGATATTTCTATCGAATTTAAAAAGCTGTTGAATAGTGCAAATTATTTATAGTATAATAGCTTTCGTGGACTTGTCCCACGCGAGTTATTACTTTTATATAAAGAGGTAGTATACATATGAAGAATATGCTAAATTTTAAGAACTTTTCTCCTGAGGAACTTATGGAAATCCTTAACATAGCTCAGGATATGAAAAAGAATCCGGATAAATATGCAGACAGCCTTAAGGGCAAGAAGCTTTATTCGCTTTTTGAGAAGACATCAACCAGAACATTCCTTTCCTTTGCAACTGGAATAACTGAACTTGGTGGTACATATTTCAATCAGCTATGGGAAGATTCTAATTTTGTTCTCGGCGAACCTGTGTCAGAAATCAAATATGTTTGCCGAAATGTTGATATTATAATGGCTCGTCTTGTTAAGAATGAGACAGTTGAATTGTTTGGAGAAAATGTAACAGTTCCATTTATCAATGGTTGTGACAGTTCTTATCACCCATGTCAGATACTTGCAGATGCACTTACAATCATTGAGAAATTCGGTGATCTGAATGTGAATTTCATGTTCATAGGTGCAAAGAATAATGTATTTAATTCACTTGTAGAATTCTTCTCCAAGATGAAGAAGGGAACTCTTTATGGACTGACACCACTTGTTAATAATACAGCTTGTGGACCTGAGTTCTATGAAGAAGCAAAAGCAACAGGTCATTATGTAGAGCTTGATCCTACAATGTCTATGGAAGAAGCTAAGGAATATGCAAAGAAGATGCAGATTGTTTATACAGATACATGGGTAGATATGGAATTCTTTAACAATCCTGCATATAAGCAGCAGAAAGAGGAAACTCTGGCGAAGATGATGCCTTATCAGATAAATGATGAGTTTCTTGATGGTTCAGATGCGTTGGTATTCCACGACATGCCTATGCATGTTGGTTTTGAAATTTCTGAATCCGTTGAGAAGAAACATATGGAAACAATTCTCGATGAAGCAGAGAACAGACGCCATGCTGAAAAAGCGGTTATGTATTACTTATTAAAAAAGTGCTAATGATGATTTAATTTAAAATGACGTGTGATTTCACACGTCATTTTTGTGAAAAAACATAACCTTGCTGAACAATTACAAAAATCTATAAATAATAAGTCGTTGATATGGCGACGGAATGGAGACTGATATGAAACACTTGATTGATCCTATGGATCTATCGCTGGAAGAACTGGATGATATCCTGGCTCTGGCAGAAAAAATGTATGACAATCCTGAGAAATACAGTGAGGTAGCGAAAGGAAAGAAGATTGCGACACTTTTTTATGAGCCATCTACAAGAACCAGGCTGAGCTTTGAGTCAGCAATGCTGGATCTTGGAGGGAATGTAATAGGCTTTTCATCCGCAAATGATTCTTCAGTTTCAAAGGGTGAAAGCGTTGAAGATACTGTAAGAACCGTAGGCTGTTTTGTAGATGTAATAGCTATGCGTCATCCGAACGAAGGAGCGCCTAAGCTCGCATCTATGTTTTCGCCGGTTCCTATAATAAATGCCGGTGATGGAGGACATAACCATCCGACACAGACATTAACTGACCTTTTGACTATAAGAAAAGAAAAAGGCAGACTTGATAATATGACCATAGGTTTCTGTGGAGACCTGAAGTTCGGACGTACAGTACATTCGCTTATAAAAGCAATGTCCAGATATAAAGGAATCAGATTTATACTGATATCCCCTCCAGAGCTTAAAGTTCCGGATTATATAATATCAGAAGTGATAGAGCCTGCCGGTCTTGAATATGAAGAGGTAACATCTCTTGAAGAAAATATAGGCGAACTGGATATGCTCTATATGACAAGAGTTCAGCGTGAAAGATTCTTCAATGAGGCTGATTATGTAAGACTCAAGGACACATATATCCTTGATACCAAGAAGATGAAGCTTGCCAAGCAGGATATGATAGTTCTGCATCCGCTCCCAAGAGTTAATGAGATATCTCCATCAGTAGATAATGATCCGAGAGCCTGCTATTTCCGTCAGGTGAAGTATGGCAAATTTGCAAGAATGGCACTAATCAGTCGCCTTATCGGACTATTATAGCGATTTCTGAGTGATCTTAGAAGGAGACAAGGTATGAAAAAAGTTAATCGCTTTTTAGCACTGTTCCTGGTAGTTGTATTAATTCTGGGGACTATGCTTAATTATTCAACCGAGAGTAATGCTGCTTCTTCAATAAAAGTTACACTTTCCGATAAATCATTTAGTTATACAGGATATCAAGCCTGAAAAAGAAGATGGTGATGACTGCTATTATCTGGAAGAAACTAATGATTTTGTAATAGTATCCACTGATGGATATATCAGAACATATTTCAGACCTGATAGTGGAAAATACTACTTCGATAAACAGTAGAAAGGATTAAAATCATGAAAATAGACAGTATACAGAATGGTATCGTACTTGATCATATAACAGCAGGAAATGCGATGAAAATATATTATGATCTGGGACTGGATAAACTGGACTGCAGTGTAGCTATGATGCAGAATGTTAAGTCCGAGAAGATGGGAAAGAAAGATATAATAAAGGTTGATAAAGATGAATATGATATTAATCTGGATGTAATAGGATATATCGATCCGGGTGTGACAGTAAGTATCATCAAGGATGGAAAAACTATAGAAAAGAAGAAGGTTGACCTTCCTACACGTCTTGTAAATATAAAGAAATGTAAGAATCCGAGATGTATAACAGCTATAGAGCCGAACATTCCTCACATTTTTAATCTCACGGATGTAGAGAAGAGAATATATAGATGTGAGTATTGTGAATCAAAGTAATTCATATTCAAAGTATAAGTAAAGCTTTAAAGGAGTAGCAGCATGATTAAAGCAGAAAATCTTTCAATGGTATATGGTAAAGATTTTAAAGCGGTGGACAATCTGTCTTTTGAAATCAAACCTGGAGAAATAGTAGGTTTTGCAGGACCAAACGGAGCAGGAAAGACCACCTGTATCAAGATGCTGACGGGGATACTGAAACCAACTGAGGGAAAAGCTACGATTAATGGTTTTGATATAGTTAAGGATCCTATTAAAGCCAAGGAAAGCTTTGCTTATGTAGCAGATAATCCTGACATACTGCTCCAGCTTACAGGAATAGAATATATTAACTATATAGCAAATCTCTATAAGGTTCCTATCGATTCAAGGGAGGAACGTATAAATGAACTTGCCGAAAGATTTGGCATAAAGGATTCGTTAGGCCGTCCGATGAAAGAATATTCTCATGGTATGAGACAGAAGACGATGGTTATAGCGGCGCTGGTTCATAATCCGCCTGCATGGATACTTGATGAACCTATGACAGGACTTGATCCGACAGCGGCATATGAGCTTAAGCAAATGATGATAGAACATGCAAAGAAAGGAAATGCGGTTCTTTTCTCTACACATGTTCTTGAAGTTGCAGAGAAGCTCTGTGACAGGATAATGATCATAAATCATGGTAAGAATCTGTATCAGGGAACCGTTGAAGAACTTACAGAAAAGCATCCTGGTAAGGATCTCGAGGCTATATTTATCGAGATGGTAGGAGCATAGTATGAATATAAAGAAAATCACATCATTAACAAGAGTCTTATCTAAGAATTCTGAAATGCAGCTTCCACAAAGGACACTGTACAGAGTTCTTGCTCTTATAGCGGCTCTTGGAATAATGATACCCTGCTGCGTTATAGTGGGATTTATAAGCTATGTAATGACTGAAGCACTTCTGGAGGCTGGAAGCCCAAGCGGTGGAATCCTCTTCGAACTTCAGATACTGTCAGCGTTTTCCATGATATTTGGAATTCTGGTTATATTCAGTGTGCTTTTCTTTTCTTCTGATAGAGAGCATTTTGTAACACTGCCTATTCCGGCTCACCATCTGATGATGTCCAAATTCCTCTATGCTTACTTCGCAGAGAGTGTTATGGAATTCATGATTCTGATAGCAGTTTTTATAGGTTACTTTCTCGCAATAGGAAGGAATCTCGGACCGTTAAATGCGCTTCATCCTGTAGGTCTTATATCGTCAGTATTAGGCGTGGCGTTAATACCAATGGTTCCTATGATATACTGCGCAATCTTCAGTATTATACTGATGGCGTGTCTCAGTAATGTAAAGAGTGCCGGACTTTTCTACAGACTTTCAACAGTATTTCTACTCATATTTGCTGCACTTTTTGTATATTCCCTAAGAGGTATAGGCGAGATAAATATGGAGAACTATGTTGAGTCTTTGGGGAGCGGACAGAATTCACTCCTCAGAGTTTTGAATATAGTTTTCTTTCCGGTTCCGTGGCTTTCAGAAGCAATTAGCAGAAACAGCATCCTGTATCTGCTTCTCTATATAGTAGGAAATGCAATCCTTCTTGGAATCCTTTACTTTGTAGGAAAGGCTCTGTATCAGAGGGGACTTTATACAGCAGCATCACTTGGTTCTTCTAAGAAGGCTGAGATACGCTCAAAGGACATCAGTTTTGAGTCCCAGCATCTGGCAAGTCTTAAGAAAGAACTTCGTGTAATTCTTAGAACTAAAGCATTTTCAGGTAACTGTGCATATATAAATGTGCTCTGGCCGGTTGGAGCGTTCCTGCTGTTCCATTTCACAAAGGATAAGGGAACTATAGCTGCATTTATAGATATGTATGCTTCGGGTAAGGACAGGGCAGATATGATTCTGCTGATTATTATGCTATCGGTTGCATTTATAGCGACTGCACTTAATTCACTTGCATCAACTGCATTTACCAGAGAGGGACAGCATCTGAGCCTTATCAAGTTTATTCCGGTTCCTTATGAAACTCAGATACTGGCAAAGTTTGATGTATGTATTCTGTTCACATATCCGATGCTTCTTCTTACGGACATAATCATTTGTATATATATGAAGACTCCTATAAGCACATGCATTATATTTGCAGGTATGATGCTGATGGCGCATGTGATAGCAGTATTTATCGGAATGCTTCTGGACAGTATATCTCCATATATAGAGTGGGATGACGAGTACAGTGCACTTCGTGGTAATTTGAATACATTTTTCAACATGGCTATTATGATGATCATAGCTTTGGTAGTTGCTGTAATAGGAATACTGTTATATGAAGTAATTAAGCTTCCGATAGCCGTTTTTTATATAGTGATGTTTATGATTCTGGCGGCTGTAATGGTAAGGCTTATTATGACGACGCCTACAAAAATCGTCGAGAATATTGATCAAATGTAACAGAATTGTAATATTTTTATTTACAAATGTGAAAAGTGTGTTATAATAAGTGAGTTATATCAGATTACGTAAACCATATCTGGATATATTAAGAAACTAATAATTGAAGGAAAATTATTCTATTATGGAACAATATGTGATAAGAGGCGGAAAACCTCTTGAAGGTGAGGTCGTAATAGCAGGTGCAAAGAATGCGGCGCTTGGAATACTTGCGGCAGCTGTTATGACTGACGAAAAGGTCTTAATAGAGAATGTACCTTATGTATCCGATACGAGAACCCTTCTGAAGGCTATCGAGAATATCGGTGCAACAGTTGAATATAAAGACAGACATACAGTGGTTATTTGCGGTAAAGGCATCAGGGAGAGACAGCCTGTAGATGACGAGTATATCCGCAAGATCAGAGCTTCCTACTATCTGATAGGTGCTCTTCTGGGTAAGCATAAGTATGCAAATGTAGCTCTTCCCGGTGGTTGTGATATAGGAGCTCGTCCTATAGACCTTCACATCAAAGGCTTTGAAAAGCTGGGAGCGAAGACAGAGATAGTTCCGGGCGGAAGCATTGTTGCGGAAGCAGATGAGCTTAGAGGCGCTCACATCTATCTCGATACTGTATCAGTTGGTGCTACTATCAATATCATGCTGGCAGCATCACTCAGCCCGGGAAAGACAACTATTGAGAATGCAGCGAAGGAGCCTCACATAGTTGATGTGGCAAACTTCCTCAATACAATGGGAGCAAATATAAAGGGTGCAGGTACTGATGTTATCAGAGTTCGTGGAGTTGAGAAGCTTCATGGAGCAGAGTATTCTATCATACCTGATCAGATAGAGGCCGGTACATTTATGGCTATGGCAGTTGCCACCAGAGGAAATGTACTCATTAAAAATGTAATTCCAAAGCACCTTGAAGCTATATCTTCAAAGCTGGTAGAGATGGGTGCTCATGTTATAGAATATGACGATTCTGTAAGAGTTATGGCAGATGGAGAACTTAAGTCTACTCAGATTAAGACTCTTCCATATCCTGGATTTCCTACAGATATGCAGGCTCAGATGTCTGCTATACTTGCTCTGTCAAATGGAACCAGCATAGTTACAGAAAGTATCTTTGAGAATCGTTTCAGATATGTGGCAGAACTTGCCCGTATGGGAGCAAAGATAAGAGTAGAAGGTAATTCTGCTATTATTTCAGGGATTAAGAACTATTCAGGTGCGAGACTTGTAGCGTCGGATCTTCGTGCAGGAGCTGCTCTTGTTATAGCTGCTCTTTCAGCAAATGGAGTAAGCACCATAGAGGATATTCAATATATCAAACGAGGCTATGAGGACTTTGATGAGAAAATCAGAGCTTTGGGTGGCGTGATGTACATTGCCCAGGATGAAAGAGAAGTTCAGAAAATCAAGCTTCAGGCAGTTTAAAAAAATGTCAGGTTCAGCCTGACATTTTTTTGTGTACTTAACAAAAACTTCGCAGTATGATAAACTTATACGGATATTTTAAGTAAAGACAGTTCATTTTCGAGAGGAGTATGTATACATGCCTGTATTTGATTTTAATGAGAAGAAAGAAGAAGTAGTAAAGGCTGAGAGAAGCTATAAACTGGTTTATTCAAGTGAAAGAACAACCAGTATCGAGCATCCGATAATGATTCTTGAGGATAGTGGTTTAAAACTTGTTCATCATTCAAATGGTATGTTTGAAGCTCCGACCGTAGGCTCTGCTTTTATATATGATACAGATGAGAAGTCGTCTCATAGTATCCTTGAAATCGATGCGAGATTTGAGAATCTTGTAAAGTGGATCGGGGAGAATCGCATAATGGTACGTCTCTCAGGTCAGATGACTGAAAAAGGTTATGCAGTATACAAGATTTTTGAAACCGGAGTTGCTGTACGAGGTTCTAAGCTATCCGGTGAAAATGGATTCCTGCAGTTTATGATTGGCCGGCTTCTTCAAAGTGATGCACCATCAGAAGAAACGGTTGATCCGGATGAGATAGATGATGCAGACGATATGAGACTTACAAGTATTCAGAGCATAACAGATTATCTTATGTGTGCGGGAAGTACGCTTCCGGATAATATAAGACTATGGGCAAGACGTAATCTTGCTGTTGCTAAGTCTTCAGAAGTAACACCGGAGGAAAGAAGGCATGCGCAGAGAGCACTTTCAATCATGCTCAGTATTCAGTGGAAGAATACCGATTTTCAACCAATAGATCCGGTGGAGGCGAGACGAATCCTTGACGAGGAGCTCTATGGACTGGAAAGTGTAAAACAGCGAATTATAGAAACGATAATTCAGATAAATCGTACACATACGCTGCCGGCATACGGAATACTTCTGATTGGTCCTGCTGGAACAGGTAAGTCGCAGATTGCATACGCAGTAGCAAGAATTCTTAAAATGTCATGGACAACCCTTGAGATGAGTTCGATAAATGATCCGGAGCAGTTGACCGGTAGCTCACGTATATATGCAAATGCTAAACCGGGACTTATCATGGAGGCATTTGCAAATGCGGAAAGTTCTAATCTGGTATTTATAATAAATGAGCTGGATAAGGCTTCATCAGGTAAGGGAAATGGAAATCCTGCGGATGTTCTTCTGACTCTGCTTGATAATCTGGGATTTACAGATAACTACATAGAATGTAATATACCGACAACGGGTGTTTATCCGATAGCAACAGCAAATAACAAAGCAGATATAAGCGCACCGCTTATGTCAAGATTTGCGGTTATAGAGCTTCCTGATTATACACCAGAGGAAAAGAAAGTAATATTTACACGCTTTGCCATGCCCAAAGTCCTGAAAAGAATCGGACTTAGGAGTGAAGAAATCGTAATAACAGAAGAAGCTCTGGATGCGGTGATGGATATATTTAAGGATACATCAGGTATAAGAGATATAGAGCAGGCAGCTGAGCATATAGCTGCAAATGCATTATATAGAATAGAAGTTGAGAAGCTGGATTCTATTACATACGATGCCCAAATGATTCGCGAGTTATTAAAATAAGACTAAATGAGAATATTAAAACGAAAAGCCCGCTGACTATATAGTCGTTGGGCTCTTCGTTTATCTTGATATAAAATATTATGACGTGGGTGTCAAAAGTACCTTTTAACACCATATGACATACGGATTGCTCCATTTCTTACGAAATTCTCGCAATCCTAGAAACAC
>OCTX012254382.1_pt1 | contig 18496 bp, 18 predicted proteins | sample 1539691 | NCBI WGS metagenome assembly OCTX01 (sample SAMN02144231, study PRJEB22623) | gut metagenome | biome: sheep rumen | host: Ovis aries | place: New Zealand | reverse complement strand
TATGCAGCAAAAGAAAAAAATGGCCCTGTCCACTCAGATCTTCATTGCTCTGGTCCTTGCGATCATCGCCGGCATCGCGCTGACGGGCGCTCCGGACATCGCAAAGAACTACATCAAGCCGTTCGGTACGATCTTCCTGAACCTGATTAAATGGATCGTTACGCCGCTGGTCTTCTTCTCGATCATGGCCGGCGTCGTCTCGATGCGTGATATCAAGAAGGTCGGCGCGATCGGCGGCACGACAGTTATCTACTACATGTGCACGACAGCTTTTGCGGTATCCATAGGCCTCGTGTTCGCAAACCTCTTCAAGGGGATCTTCCCGGTACTGTCCACCTCAGACCTCACGTATGAGCCGTCCGCGACAACCGTCAACTTCATGGATACGCTGGTCGGGATATTCCCGTCCAACTTCTTCGCGCCATTTGTAAATGCAAACATGCTCCAGATCATCGTCGCCTCCCTGATCATCGGCTTCGCGCTGATCCTGATCTCCGACGGTGACGACAGGACGGAGTTCAAGGCCGTCGAGGTGCTGAACGAGACCTGCATGAAAGCGATGGAGATGATCATCAAGCTTTCCCCGATCGGTGTCTTCTGCCTGCTCTGCCCGGTCGTCGCGGAGAACGGTCCCGCGGTCCTGGGTTCCCTCGCTAAGGTCCTTCTGATCGCCTATCTCTGCTACATTCTGCATGCGGTGGTCGTCTACTCGCTCTCCGTCAAGGTGCTCGGCAACTTAAGCCCGATCGAGTTCTTCAAGGGTATGATGCCGGCGATCATCATGGCGTTCTCCTCGGCTTCCTCCGTCGGAACGCTCCCGATCAACATGGAGTGCTCTCAGAAGCTCGGCGCTGACAAGGAAGTCACCGCGTTCGTTCTTCCGCTCGGCGCGACCATCAATATGGACGGAACCGCTATCTACCAGGGTGTCTGCGCGGTCTTCATAGCCTCCTGCTTCGGCATCAATATGACCTTCGGCCAGATGCTGACGATCGTCCTCACCGCGACTCTGGCCTCCATCGGTACAGCCGGCGTCCCGGGTGCGGGCATGGTCATGCTGGCGATGGTCCTCCAGTCCGTCGGTCTTCCGGTCGAGGGTATTGCGCTTGTCGCGGGTGTTGACCGTATCTTCGATATGGGCCGTACCGTTGTCAACATCACGGGTGACGCTTCCTGCGCGATCGTCGTTTCCGAGATGCAGAGAAAGAAGGCAAAAAAATAACAACCGATAATGGAACCGGAGGTCTCAACGTTAGCGTTGAGGCCTCTTTTTCGGAAATACACGGCTGATTCATTGCGGATCGACATCAGGAAGGGGTGGTCAGATGCGGTATGGTTTCATATTTGCCGTGATGATACTGCTGCTTGCGGGCTGTCTTCCGGCCAACTATACGTTTGATGACAGAAAGGCGCTGACAGAGGCGCATGCGCATGAGGCAGAGGAATGGTTCAGCCGGAACATGCCCGAGGCGAAGGTGAAAAGTGCGGAAGTGTATGCGGACGGCGTCGATATCCTGAGTATCATCGAAGGTTCCTACACAGATGGCGGCAGAACCTACCATTATGCCTACGATTATCACAACAATGAAATGTATTTTGACCGCTATTATGAGGAGACTATGCAGGCACTGCTGGAGCTTGCGGCCGAAAAAATGCGGATCGATATGTCGGGAATCAGTTTCAACCCGCTTTATCTGTGTATCGAGACCGCCGTGGAAAAGACCTCGGAAGAAGGAGCTGATATAAAAATCGCATCCTTTGATAAATATGTGCCCGCGCGGGATGACTATAAAAAGTATGCCAGGGAGATCCTCTGCGAGGGCAGAAATGAGCAGGTCAGCCTGATCTGTTCCGTCTATACGGAAATGATTCCGGCCTATGATCCGGGTGTATTTGAGGAACTTAAGGGACTTCACAACCTGATTTACATGACGCCGATCGGAACATCAGGCGGCGATGTGATTTACAGGGCTGAATACAGGCCTGACAGTGCGCTCTATTGTCACGCAGTCATGGAGAATGCTGCGGAGAATCTCGGCGTGGGGTATCATTATAAGGTCGAAGACCGTTTTGCGGGGGACGGGAGCGTTCTTTCGCACACGGATGAGATTGAAGGCGAGGATCCGGCACTTACCTTCTCGGTTGAGGAAGACGGCAAGCTTCTCATAACGATTCCGGCCGGTCAGGCCAGACCGCTGGTGCTGACGAAAAAAGCGAAGGAGTATCGGGGGCAGACCAAATCGACCGGAGAGCGCTTCTTTGTCTGGGATGAAGTGGGGAAACTCGGAGATGAAGGCCGTTTCGATGAGGCCTGTGACTATTATATGGATGGTTTTATTTTCAGGAAGAACGGTCTTACTCTTTATACATACAGATCGTTCGGAGAAGAAGCCGGGACTTACAGCTTCTATAAGAACTGAAATGAAAAAGAGAACGGCGCGGCCATTTCGGTCACGCCGTTCTCTTCAGCATTATCCTGTATTAAAAATCAGAATTCTTTCTTCTGCATGATGCGGACGCTCAGAGAGAGGGAGACAGCGAATATAAGGACGGCGAGGATAAAGATGAGGCAGGCAGCCATCGGGAAACTGAGGCCGGCGGCCATTTTCTCCACAAGGGCAGGCGCTTCCGGCAGGAAACGGATCCCGGCGGCAAGCAGAGCAAAAAAGACACCGTAGATCACGAGGAGGTACATGCGGCCCTTCTCGGCGCCCCACTTCAGCTCCACGGGGATGCAGCAGGAGAGAAGGATGAGGAGCAGCGGGAGAAACACAAGAGCGGTGGACAGTTCTTTGATCGAAGCGCCGAATTCGCTCTGTATGAGGCTGATGATGAGCTTTACCACTGCCGCAAAGATCCATCCGGCAAAGCCGCATATCATACTGAAGAGATATTTTCCTGCCGCATAGTCCCGGCGGGTTGCCGGAAGAGACATGAGGAAAGGCAGGCAGTTGTCATACTCATCATACGCGATCGTACTGAAAGAGACGATGCCCATGAGCATTGTGACCCAGCCGACGGCAAAGAGCGTGCCCTCCATGGTAAAGGACATAAAGACGGTGAGAACGGCCAGAAGCACAAAGAAGTTTTTTCGCTGCATAAGCAGGTGAAAATCTTTAACAAGAAGTCCCTTCATCGTTTATTCCTCCTTTGCAAGCATGATAATGAGATCATCGACATTCCCGGCTTCCATGACGATCTCCGGATAGTTCTCCGCGTAAAACCGGCGCTGGTTTGTCAGACAGGCATACCCGTAGGGCTCTTTTCTGACGGACAGAAGATACTGCCGGTCAATCGTCTCATAGAGAGCAGGTGTAAGCTTCATGAGCGCGTAGTCGGAGATGATGACATCGGTCTCCTCGTGAAGAATGATCTTACCGTCATGGATCATGCAGATGTCGTCGCACAGACCTTCAAGGTCCGAGGAGATGTGAGAGGAAATCAGCATGCTGCGGCTCGGGTCCTCCGCGAGATAGCTTCTGAGCATGTCGAGCACTTCATTTCTTGCGACAACGTCAAGGCCGGCGGTCGGTTCATCGAGAATAAGGAGCCTGGCCTTGTGGGAGCAGGCGATGAGCACCCGCAGACGAGCCTTCATGCCGGTGGAATATTCCCGGATGCGTTTGTCCATGGGAAGCCTGCATTTTTTGCAGGCGGCAAGAAATGCCTCCTTGTCAAATGTCCGGTACATGCTGCCGAGGATCGCGGTGATGTCTTTAAGAGACAGATAGCCTGAAAATCCGGAGTCGGAGAAGGCGACGCCGATATTTTCCTTGTCCTCCGCGGTAAAATGGGCCGGATCCCTGCCGAAAACCGTAACTGAGCCTGCGTCGGGGCTGATCAGCCCGAGAATCGCCTTGATGGTGGTGCTCTTGCCGGCTCCGTTGCGGCCGACAAGTCCGGTCACGCGCCCTTCGGGCAGGGAGAAGCTGAGGTTCAGCTGAAAGTCTCCGTACGTTTTTTTGAGACCGTTTATCTCAATCATGACATATCCTCCAGTAAAATAGAGATCAATTCGTAGATTTCTTCCCTGGTCATCCCGGAGGCCCTGACACTTTCGAGCGCCTCCGCAAGTTTAGCCTCGGCTGCCTGACGCCTCGCCTCCGCGGCAAGCCCGGTATCCGTGGCCGCCACAAAACTGCCTTTTCCGTGAACCGTGACGATGAAATGTTCTTCCTCCAGCTTGTCGTAGGCTTTCTTCACGGTGAGAGCGCTGATCCTGAGTTCTGCGGCCAGGCTCCTTACGGACGGAAGGGCGTCCCCTTCCTTCAGATCTCCGCCGATAATCCCGGATTTGATCCGGTCCATCAGCTGTTCGTAGATTGGTACCATGGAAGAGTTGTTCAGAATAATATGCATCTTATCCCTCCTTGCCTGTAAACAGTGTATAACAGTATATAACAGCTGTCAAGCACTTTTTTCACGGAGAACGGATTATTGTGAAAGACGGTTTATCTGTGTTATAATCAGGGAACAGTCTTTTTAAGAAGATAAACAGAAAGGAAACAGGAATCATGGCAAAAATTCTGCTTTTAAACGGCAGTCCGCACATGCACGGCTGCACGGCGACGGCGCTCGAGGAGATGATCCGCATTTTCCATGAGGAAAATGTGGAGACGGAGCTGATCCAGGTGGGCAATAAGAGCATCCGGGGCTGCGTCTCCTGCGGCAGCTGCGGAAAGCTCGGAAAATGCGTCTTTGACGACCTTGTCAACGAAACCGCACCGAAGTTTGAGGAGGCGGACGGCCTGGTGGTCGGCAGCCCGGTCTACTACGGCTCGCCGAACGGTACGATCCTGTCGTTCATGGACAGGCTCTTTTACAGCACTTCATTTTCCAAGCATATGAAGGTCGGGGCAGCGGTGGTCAGCAGCCGGAGAGGCGGCAACACGGCGAGCTTTGACGTGCTGAATAAGTATTTTACAATCAGCGGCATGCCGGTGGCGTCCTCAACCTACTGGAACCAGGTGCACGGATTTACGGCGGAAGATGTGAAGAAGGACCTTGAAGGCCTGCAGACGATGAGGAACCTCGCGCGGAACATGTCCTTCATGGTGAAGGCATTCGCGGAGGCAAAGCAGACGATCGGGTATCCGGAGATGGAGCGCGGGAACTTTACGAGCTTTCCGGATGGAAAGTGAGGAAGGAATGCCAAACAGCGAAAAACTCTCTGCATTTATCCGGAAAAGCCCGACCGCTTACCATCTGGCGGAGGAGATCCGGCAGCGGCTCCTTGCAGCCGGCTATGAACAGCTGCTCGAATCCGGGCCGTGGGACCTCAAGGCCGGGGGCAGGTATTTCGTCCTGCGGAACGGCTCCGCCGCTGCCGCGTTCCGGATCCCGGAGAGGCAGGCAAACGGTTTTATGATCGCGGCCTGCCACGCGGATTCACCGATGCTCAAGATCAAGGAGAATCCGGAGATCCGGGAAAACGGCTGTACAAAACTCAACGTTGAAGTTTACGGAGGCGCGCTTCTTAACCCCTGGTTCGACCGGCCGCTGTCGATCGCGGGCAGAGTCTTTGTAAAGGAGGGGGATGAGATCGCCTGCCGCCTCGTCGACCTTGATGACGATCTCCTTGTGATCCCCTCGCTTGCGATCCACATGAACCGGCAGGCGAACGACGGCGTGAAACTGAACCCCCAGAAGGACCTTCTGCCGGTGCTGGGGTATGATGACTGCGCGTCCGTGACGGATCTCGTGACGGAGAAGCTCAATAAGGAGGAGGGCATGTCCGGGAAGATCTCACCCGCAGATATCCTCGGCCGGGATCTCTATGTTTACTGCAGGGAGAGACCCTTCTTCTGGGGAGCCGGCAAAGAGTATCTCGCCGCGCCGCGGCTTGACGATGCGGCCTGCGCATTTTCCCTGCTTGAAGGTTTCCTTGGCTCTGAAAATAAAGATCCGGGAAATGCCATACCGCTCTTCATCGTATTTGACAATGAAGAGGTGGGTTCCTCGACAAAGCAGGGGGCGGCTTCGACCTTCCTTAAGGATACGCTCCGGCGGATCGTCTCAGGCCTCGGCGGGGGAGAGACAGAGTATCTTAGGATGATCCCGCAGAGCTTCATGCTCTCGTGTGACAACGTGCATGCGATCCATCCGAATTATCCGGAAAAATGCGACCCCGTCAACAGGCCCCGGATGGGCAAAGGCCCTGTTCTCAAATTCAGCGCGGCGGAGAAGTATACGACCGACGCGATGTCCGCCGCCTTTGTACGCGTGCTGGCGGAGAGAGCGGGCGTCCCGCTGCAGGTATTCACCAACCGCTCCGACATACCAGGCGGATCCACGCTCGGGAAGCTCTCAGCCCAGCAGGCAGCGATTCCGTCCGCGGATATCGGCCTGGCCCAGCTGGCGATGCATTCGCCCTGCGAGAGCATCGGCTGCGGGGATGTCGACGGCCTGATCGCTCTTGCGGAGACATTTTTCAGATCGTCTCTCACGGAGGCCGGGTACGGGAAGTACAGAATCGGGTTTTAAAAACATATCGATAAAATAAAAGATCCCGTCACCTGTGCGTGGCGGGGTCTTGACGAAACAAATGTTGAAAAGATTGCAGGGAAGATCACTATGCTTGGAGTTGTTGATGTGGGCGGCGGCAACCGCGCGGCTTTCGGGGCCGGCGTGCTGGACTACTGCCTGGACAAAGGAATCGTATTTGATTACTGCATCGGCGTTTCTGCGGGGAGCGCGAACTGCGCGTCTTACATCGCCGGGCAGAAGGGGAGAAATCTCCGGTTCTACACGAAATACAATGTCTCGAAGGAGGCAGTCAGCCTCCTGAACGGGCTGAAAACCCGCTCACTGCTCAGTGTGGATTATATTTTCCGCACGCTGAGCAATGAGGACGGGGCGGATCCGCTGAATTACGACGCGCTCACGGCTTCGGAGCAGGATCTTAAGGTCGTTGCGACGGACGCCGCGACGGGAGAGCCGGTCTATTTTTCGAAAAATGACATGGAGAGAAATGACTACGGCGTCCTCTGTGCCTCCTGCAACCTCCCCGTCGTCAACCACGCTTACAGGTTCCGTGGGAGAGAGTATTACGACGGCGGGCTGTCTGACCCGATCCCGATCGACCGGGCGCTCTCTGAAGGATGCGACCAGGTCGTCGTCATCCTGACTTTGCCCGGGGATTACATACCGGACAGCAGGCGCGACAGGAATATGGCGAGAGTCATGCGCGCCTATCCCCGCATCAGGGAGGATCTTAAGAGGCGCACGGAGACATACGCGCGCGGGCTGGCAAGACTCAGGGAGCTCGAACAAGAGGGGAAAGTCCTGATCATCGCCCCGGGGGCCCGCGCGGAGATAGATACGCTCGGCAGGAACACCGAGATCATCGCGAACCTGTACAACGAGGGATATGAGAGGGCGGCAGAGATCGAAGAGTTTGTCGGGGCCGGCGCGTATACGAGGAAGTATCGGCCCGCTGTCAGTGAATAACCATGTACAGGATCACCGATACAATCGTGCTTGTGATGCCGATCGCTGCCTCGAAGGGGATCAGCTTCATGCGGTCGCTGATGGAAAGGCTGACCGCGCCGCCGGTGGCGTGGAAGAAGGAGCCGTGGGGCAGGGAGTCGAGGACTGTCGCGCCTGCATGGACCATGGCTGCCGCTGCCAGTCCGGACACGCCGTTAGCGATCAGGGTAGGGGCAAAAGTCTGCGCGGCGACTGTCGCACCGGCTGTCGTGGAAGCGGTAGCTGCTGCCATCAGGATGCCTGCGAGAGGCGCCAGGATGAAGGCCGGCATGTTCATCGCTTCCAGAACACTGGTGACGTCGTACTGGAGGGCGGAAGCTTTGATGATGCCTGCGATCGTGCCGGTGCCGATCAGAAGGATGGATACGCCGATGACTTTGCTGAGGCCGAATTCCATGTATTCGACGCAGTGCCTGATCTTGCCGGTTGCCAGCATGCTTACGAGGCCGCCGACAGGCAGGGCAATCAGAGGATCGATCGCGATCCCGGCGATGGGACGAAGGGCCAGCATGATAATCACGACTAAGGGACCAAGGATCGCGGGACCGAAGCCGGGAAGATTCTTTTCACCGGAGCCCTCGATATCGGAAGAGGAGATTGCGTCGCCGCTCTTTCTGCACAGTACAGAAGCGAGGAAGATCGTCATAACAAGCGCAAACAGGGCCGGAACAAAGTTTCTCATCATAACAGCGGTCAGATCCTGCTCGAATGCTTCGGAAACAGCAATCGTATTGGGGTTGGGCGAGATGATGTTTCCTGCCTTGCCGCCGCCGATCATAGCGATGAGGATCCCACTCTTGGACAGATTTGCTCTTTTTCCGATCGCAAGGGCGATGGGAGCAACCGTGATGACAGAGATGTCGATGAATACGCCGACTGCACAGATGATCATGGTTGCAATCGCTATCGCTGCGACAGCTCTTTTTTCACCGAGTTTTTCGACGATGGTCTCGGCAATCTTTTCCGCCGAGCCGGTTTTGATCAGCGCACCGGCAAGAATACCGCTGGTCAGGATCCTGAGGATCGAGGACATCATGGATCCGGCACCGCTCACCATAGTGCTTACGGTAACGGAGAGTCCGCCGCCTCCGATCAGTCCGCCGATCAGCGCGCCGAGGATCAGGCTGTATGCGGGCTGTACTTTCTTAATGATCAGAACAATTGCAATTATAAGACCGATGATTGCTCCCAGTGTTGTAAATTGTGCTTCCATGTTATATTCCTTTCAGAGATGTACTGCATGTTGCAGTGATGAGAGAGTTTTCTGATACGAAATGAGAGGAGACTGCCGCGTCCGGAGTCACAGCTTCATGCCTGCGCGCACCATGCGGAACATACGGACGGCGCCTTTGTAGTAGAGTTCCTCGGCATTTTCCAGCGCTTCGGACAGGGCCATGGGACCGTCCACAGTTGTCATGATGGAATCGACTCCGTGCTCGTAGATCTGCTCGTAGCCCTTTCCGAGACCGCCGCAGAGTGCTGTTACCGGAATGCTGTGTCTCTTTGCGCGGTCGCCGACACCCTGCATGACTTTGCCGAAACAGCTCTGCCAGTCGGTCCTTCCTTCGCCCGTGACGACCAGGTCAACATTTTCAAGGAGCCTGTCAAAGTCGATCAGATCCAGAACCGTCTCGATACCGGATTTCATTTCTGCGTTCAGGAAGATCTTCAGCGCTGCGCCGAGGCCGCCTGCAGCGCCGGTTCCGGGCGTATCATCGGGGTTGATGCCGAACTCGCGGATAATCACATCGCGGTAATTGCACATGCCCTTTTCCAGCCGGTCCAGGATCTCAGGGGTGCCGCCCTTCTGTTTGCCGAAGGTGTAAGTGGCGCCGTCCTTGCCGCAGAGGGGATTCGTCACGTCGCACATGACCGTGAAATGCGCATTCCGCACCTTCTCGTCAAGGCCGCTGATGTCGATATGAGCAACTTTCTCAAGTTCACTTCCTTTTCCTTCCAGGACATTTCCTTCCGAATCGAGGAAGCGGACGCCCAGTGCGCTGGCGAATCCCATGCCGCCGTCATTGGTGGCGGAGCCGCCGATCGCGATGGAGATATCGGTGTAGCCCGCGTCAAGGGCAGCCTTCACCAGTTCGCCGGTTCCGTAAGTCGTTGTGTTGAGAGGATTTCTCAGCTGTTCGGGGACCATAGGAAGCCCGGAAGCCTGGGCCATCTCAAGGACGGCTTCCGTGCCGCTCAGCTTGCCGTAGTATGCGCTGACTTCTTCCATCAGCGGTCCGTGCACCCTGGTATAGACCTTCTGGCCTTTTCTGGCGAGTACGACCGCGTCTGTGGTCCCTTCGCCGCCGTCCGCGACCGGAACGCCTACCGTCTCACAGGGGCCGAACACCTCGTGTGCCGCTTTTGTGAGAAGCTCCACGGTCTGTTCGCTGGTGACAGTTCCCTTGAAAGAATCCGATGCAAATAACAGTTTCATGTTTCCCTCCTTTTGTTGTGATAGTACAAATGTTTTTGCTGCTTTCCGGGGTCCGTGCCGGGATCATCGGCAGCGTGAGCCCCTTGTTTGTTGTTTTGTTTCATCTTAAGTTCTTCTTTCTGGCTCTATCATACGGGAAAAATGCGGATTTGCACAGATAACAGCGCAATAAAAAGAACATGTAGAATTGTGTCAGCGACACAAAACAAATGTTCTAATAAGGCTGTTTCTGCGTTAGCCGGGATCTCAGCCTCGGCGCCACATTCCGCCTCTGCTCCGGGCTTTTCGGGGATATGACCTATGAGGGGCGGCATATGCAAGACCGATCACAGGACGACTCCCTCTGTCACGCCGTTTTCGTTGAAGGCGTCCACGGCGAAGAAATAGGTCTGTCCCGCGTTGAGGGTGATGATCTTCACCTTGTTGTCGCCGTACACCTGATAGCTGCTGTAAAGCTTATCCGGAGCGATGCCGAAGCGAACGTTATAGCCGATGGCCCCCTCGCTCTTCGGACAGCGCAGAAGTAGACGTAGTCCCCGATCTGTCGTGCATCCGGAGCATAGTTGTACATGTCCAGCGCGCGGTTCTCGTGCCAGTCCCAATGCATGAGATCATCCGAATAATAGAACCCGGCGCTCATGCTGACGAAGAGATAGTACCTGTCTTTGAACAGCAGCAGCGTGGGGGCGGCGCCTTCACGATGGGCTTTGTCTCCGAAGTGCTGGTATTTGTAATTCAGATTCAACGGATTGCAGTATTCCATGGTTTTCCTCTCTTTCACCTTCACGTCCGGCAGCGCCATGACATCTCCCAGGCGTCCCCGCCGCAATGGGATTGGAAACGCCTGCTGTCTATACTTTAGCTCTTCCTCCCGGCCGTTGATATCAGATATCAAATGCAAATATCAGATATCTTGTAAGAAATTCTGATTTTTTTCAATTTCGTCGATTCGCCTAAAAAACCGCCGCAAATTATGCAGAATGAGCAGAAAAGCAGTTCCCGACGAGATGATATTTGATGTGAACTCCGCCTGCTTCGGGGATAACGCCTTACATCCTGATCAGTTGGCGGTGACACCTCACGTTTTATCAACATTAGGATTGAGCATTTTTCGATGCGACAAATAACAGGACCTATGAATCAGGCCGTCCTTGCCTTGCCATGCAGTTTTGTCAAAAACGAAGATGCATTTGGCAAATATGCGATCAATGAATTGGCACTATTTCGCTATGCCGGAAGGCGTCATCTTAAATCTGACATGCCCAACATCACGCCGCATACTTGCCGGCATACCTATTGCAGCAACCAGGCGAAGGCCGGCATGAATCCGAAGACGCTGCAGTACCTGATGGGCCATAGCGACATCGGCGTGACGATGAACGTATACACACATCTCGGGCTGGAGGATGCAGCCGCAGAGATGGCCAGGATGGAGGCAGTCGAGGCAGCCAGGAAAGAGCAGGAGAAGATCAGCGGCGAGGATACCGGATCGAGAAGCCTTTCGCAGAAGATGTTTCGAGCGGTTTGAAAAGGAGAAGAATGAGAGCTCATCACTTTTTAGTGGTGGGCTCTTTTTTTGTGTGATATAATATGCATACGCTGGGTCTTATAAAATCAAGTATCGGTCACCAAGCAGTGGAAAAGAAGTTGTCGTTATTCTGGATGTACTTTTTGAGGAACGGCAATATCCGAATACAGTCTTTAAGCCGATTAAGAATAGCCTGCTTTTGACGGAGGGGGAGGATCTGACTGTGGAAATGCCGGATGTTGAAAGTATTCTCGGAGATAAACTTACAGCATTTGCACCGTATACCACAGGAATCGGGTTTGGTCAGGGCAAGGAACTGGAGATCATCAAACAGCTTTTTGACTGTGCAACTCTTTTTGACGCCATGAAGGATATTGGAATCGTAGGAGATTCTTACAACAAGGTCGTCCGTTCGGAGATGTCATACAGAGGTCTTACCTGCCCGGTGGAAGATGTACTTAAGGATACGATCAGAGGATGCCTCTGTATTGCTACGAGGGGTGGCAGCAATCCGAATGATTTCAAATACTATATCAATGGAATCGGGAGGATCAGAAATCATATCATCAGCCAGATGTTTAATGGGGATATAGCCGGGGCATATGCGAGCAGGGTGATGTATCTTGCTGCAAGTATGCTCACCGGAAATAATGATATTCTCAAGGTTACGGATGCCGGTGGATATGCAGCTCAAAAGTCGGAAATATCAAAGCCAAAATGGTTTTCTTATATGAGAATTGTTGATCCTATATCATACGGATATCTGATAGAGGCATCAAGACTGCTCAAGGATGTAGAATTATAATATGAATTATTGGACAGATGATAGAAACGGAGAGCCCGATGACTTTAAAAATGTTCAGAAGAGATAAAATCACTCGCAATACGGAAAAAAGGAAGGACAGAGAACCGGTTTTTAAAATGTATTATAGAGGAGCATGCTATGAAGTGTTTTCATTTTCAGAAAAAGAATGCTGTTTTTCTAAAAAATACCGGCCCGTCTCTGATATAACTCCGGATTATGTGCTTTATTCCGGCAGGCTGCCTGCTATTGAAAAGGAACGAAACGTTCCGATGGCGTACCTTGATTATCTGTGTGCAATTTTCGATTCCTCAGGCCTTTCGAATTTGTGCAGAAGGGTCAATGCAAGTGATCGTGGAGGTGCACATATCTTAACGAATGATATATCTCAATTTCAGGTTGTTGTAAAGCGCGGTGGGGTTGATATAGTCCATTCTTCGGACAGAGACAACTATACAGCACTCGATGATAAACAGATCATTCAGGAAATAAAAAGTCTGTTATTCGATATCGACCTGCTCTTTGACTCTGTCCTTGATATGAGCGATGACCAGCTTGTGAGATATGAAGAGACAGTATCGGAGGCAGCTGCTGATTATTGGAGTGAAACACGTTGACAAAATGCGGCAAAACGCGGCAACAGGAAAAGTGTCTGCTAAAGAAATCAAGGAGCAGGCTGACAGGGGTAAGCCATAACAGCGGAGCACATACCGTTCCGAGAAAACGCATAACTTGCGATTCGCGGCGTTCTGTGCTATTGTTTAGGTGTCAGGCACATGATCAAAGCAGATTAAAACTGCTAGAAAGCGGGATTTGAAAGGAGATTTAACATGGAAAGGTTCGAATACAAAGTGGTTACCTATGATCCTAATGGTTTCTTTGGCGGCAATGTTCAGGTTAATCAGATTGAAAATCAGCTTAACCTGCTTGGGGATGCCGGATGGGAAATGGTTAGTTGTACATCCTCTAACCAGAGCTATGGATCGACCAAAAGTTTAGTGTGTATTTTTAAAAGAAGGAAGAATTAATATGCATGGGGAATCCTCTTTTCCCCATGAAAAATTCAATATCGTTTTTATTATGACCTGTGGGTGTCGTTTTGATGCCTGCAGTTTTTTGTTTTTTCTAAACCGTCATAAACAGCCTCCTCCCAAGGCTGCCAGACAGAAGGCAGAGAAGAACCGTCCCCATTCGCGCTCATTCCAATATAATGACAATGTATTGACAAAAGACGCGTATATGCATAAAATATAATGAAATGGAGGTGCGTATCATGGCTACTACAAATCTGAATATCAGAACAGATAAAGAAATCAAGGAGCAGGCTGACAGGATTTTCTCGGAGCTGGGGATGAACATGACTACTGCCATAAATATGTTCCTTCGGGCAACAATCAGAGAGAATGGAATTCCTTTTGTACTTAAGCTGGATGTGCCTAATGAAGTGACGGCAGCAGCAATTGAAGAGGGCAGACGTATAGCCTCTGACAGCAGTGTGAAGGGTTATACCAATATGGATGATCTTAAGGCGGCACTGGAAGCATGAAGTATGAGGTAAAGTTTACAACCCAGTTCAAGAAGGATCTGAAGCTGGCAAAGAAACAGAACAAAAATCTTGATAAGCTGTTTGAGGTTGTGAATATTCTTGCCGACGGGGGAACACTAGACGCAAGGTATCGTGACCATGATCTGTCCGGTAATTATAAAGGTACAAGAGAATGTCACGTTGAGCCGGACTGGCTTCTTGTTTATGAAATCCGGAATGAGGTGCTTGTGCTCATGCTTTATCGCCTCGGAACACACGCGGAGCTGTTTAAGAAATAATCCGGTCATTTATCGACAAATTCCCCGTGAATAATTGAATTACAAGACGTGTTTGGGGACGGTTCTTCTCCGCGAAGAACCGTCCCCGAATCTGCGAAGAACCGTCCCCACCGCAGAGGAGAACCGTCCCCCTCTGCGGAGAACCGTCCCCAAATCCTGAAAATGAATTTGCCTTTCGGCTCATCCATTGTAAGGTGCTATGCAGGTATTTTGAATTTATTTGCCGCCGGTCTGAAATCCCTTTTTCAGCGGTCTGCTTTCCCGCAAGTGGCGGTCTGGTGTCCGATTACAGCCGGTGGCGACATCCATTCCTCTTTGCGCAGCTCCCATCCGCAAAAAGGTATTTCTCTGCGGAAAAGAAAAAACGAGGCTGAAGCTATTCACTCCAGTCCCGTTTCTTCTTTTTCAAGAAAATTAAGCAAGGATTCTCCGAGATTCAATCTCCGAGAAGTTGACCAGGATCATGAATTATGTCTTCTGCGATAAACGATCAGCCCGACCACGCCGGCCAGGGACAGGAGCAAAAGCACGATCCACAGCACAGGGTGATTTGCGTCGCCTGTACCCGGACTTGTTTTCCCGGAGGACTGTGATTTCCCTGATGACACCGACTTCACAGCTGACGATCCTGCGCTGCCTGCCTTCACTGCAGGCTTTGGCTTGATCGTAAGTTTCGTTCCGACGCTTCCATCCTTGAACAGGAAAGTCACGGTATGCACGCCTTCGGAAAGTGTCTCCAGATAAGCTGCTTTGAAGGATGCACTCAGACTGCCTGATGCAGCAGTATACTGTGACGCATCCACCGTTTTACCGTCCACCTCAATGCTTTCAAATAATCCGTATGTCTTACTGTCATTGATGTTCCGGTTGACCGTGTAGTCCACTCCGGTCGAAGTCCCTTTCGTCCAGGAGGCATCAGCGCCTTTTGAGATGGTGTATATAATTTCATTTTCAGTATATTTGAACAGAAGTGTGACGGCATCTCCGTTTTCGCTGCTGACGAGCCCGTCAAATTCAATCACCGCATCCTCCGCGGACGCATCGATATTATTGGCGATCTCCGGCAGGAACATGATCCGCTGAATGCCTTTTTCGTAAGAACTGACATCCTTCATATACACTGTGAAGAAATATGTCGTTCCTTTCTCCGGCAGCTCTGTGATCACATTACTGCAGCTGCTGTCCGTGCAGAGATGACCGAGTTCAACTGCAGCTTCTTCCGTGTCTTTCTCAAAGACCGGTTCCAGCACGTCTGTATTCAAAATGTAATAGGTTCCGTCCTTTTTCGTTCCGTCAGCATGAAGCTTCAGGCCGTTTACATTGACCAGCCATCGGGCATACAGCGTGATATCTGCCGTGACAGGATCGCTGAAATCATATTCGGCTGTACACGCCGCATCCGTATACCAGCCCCGGAAGGTGTATCCCTCTGCGGATGGTTCCGACGGTTCTGTCGCGGTATCTCCGTTCTTTATCTTCTGTGTTTCCGGAGCAGTGCCGTGTCCCTGAACGTCAAACGTAACAGCTACGTCCGCCAGCCACCGGGCATACAGTGTAATATCCTCTGTGAGCGGGGTGCTGAAATCGTATTCGCTTGTGCATTCCGAATCTGTAAACCATCCGGCGAAGCTGTACCCCTCTGCGGACGGTTCTGCCGGTTCTGTCGCAGTATCTCCGTATTTGATCTGCTGTGCTTCGGGCGCAGTGCCGTGTCCCTGGACGTCAAACGTAACGATCGGGTCCGCCAGCCACAGGGCATACACTGTGATATCCGCTGTGACAGGGATGCTGAAATCGTATTCGCCCGTGCATTCCGGATCTGTATACCACCCGGCAAAGGTATACCCTTCGGCATACGGGTCTTTCGGCTGTGTCGCAGTGCCTCCATATGGGAATGTCTGTTGACTCGGAGCATATCCATGCCCCCGGACATCAAAAGTCACATTCACATCGGCGTACCACTTGGCATACAAAAACACGTCCGAATACACAGGCTGCGTGAAATCATACTCATTGATACATCCAGCTTCCGTATACCACCCGCCGAACGTATATCCCTTTTCCTTCGGATCGATCGGTACCGGAGCTGTTTCTCCGTCTTTTACATACCGGGTCACCGGATCTTTCCCGTGGCCGTTCGCGTCATATTCTATTTTATGGCTTCCATAAGGAAGGATTCTGACATAATTCGCAGGTTCCGTACCTGCGCCTGAGCTGAGCGTGACATACTCTGTGTACCAGGGCGGCGGCCCCGGAACGAACGTACCGGTAAACGGGTAATCGACCACATTCGTGGAGGCGATCTCAATTTTGTCTCCGGCAAGAAGGGCATTTTCTCCTTCTGCTATAACACTGCTGATGCCTTCGCCTATCTGAATAGTCCCCTCAGCCTTGAGGCCATACGCATATCCATTTGGCCACCATGTTCTTTCACCGTTGGCCCATACGGTCCCTCCGTTAATGATGATATCCCCTGCTTTTGCGTCAATCATACCGAGCAATGTCCCGCCATTGATAATGGCATCCCCATCCGTTATACAAGTAGCTGACGAATCTACGTATCCGTCGACCATCTCAAGCCCGGAATATACATACAAGCCATAATCGAATCCGCAGGCTATCACTGTTGAGTTCTTGAATACAATATTATCAGCAGTAATTCCATAATAGTAATCTCCCAATGCCTCAATATGACTGTTCTGGATTGTTACATCATTTCCGTAACTTGACTCGATCGGTATTTCCGGATAATCAAAAACAATATCCGCATTGTCTAAGATCAGATCCGCTCCATTATTCAACATGATGCCATTTTCAAATATTGCCCATTTGTTAAATACTGCTTTACCGGTAATCGTCAGAGTGATGCCATCGACAACAATCAAAGCCTCTATATGATCAGGCGGCGTATAATTTTCCGGATTATCAAGGGTCATTGTCTTCGTAACAGGGTCATATTTCACGGAACCTCCGTCATGAAGTACATCATCGCAGGTCTCACTGGTAATCTGTTCGCCGTTGAACCATACAGGATATGTTTCTGCCGGATCCGTCACTTCGATCACATACACAATGCCGTTGATCGTTACGGTCAGGGTCTCCTTCGATGTAAAGGATTTATGAGAAATGATCCTCCATGTTCCGTCTGTATTATCAACAGAGAACAGTTCCGGCGCGCTGCTTTCGGCATTTGTCACTTCTCCCGCAAGTCCCAGAATATCCAGTACCGTTTTGAGCGCAACGGTTCCGTTTCCGGGCAGTGAATACTTCAGGGTCCCGTAGGTAAATTCCACGGTATAGTAGGAGAATCCGTCTGTTTCTGCTTTTACCGTATTCCCTTCACAGACAGTGTCCAGTGCTTCGGCTTCTCCGTCCGCAACATGGTAGACAGACGCTTCCAGATTCCGATCCGCTGCCTCTGCTGCCGCAAAGGAAACCGTTACAGAGCGGCCGTCAGCAGGCTGGATCTCATTTCCTTCCTGATCCAGGACCTTGATGTCGAACGTATAGGAAGCAGCGACGGTCACATCCGCGGCACGTGAATTTTCCACAGCAGATCCGACGGCCTGCTGTTCGCCGTCAGAAATGCGTTCCACAGACAGAGCAGCCCCTTCCGGGAAAATACCTTCTCCGGCAGATACACAAACGGTAATCCCATCCACCGTTTTTTCAGCCCTGAAAGCAGGATACAGAATTCCTCCTGTCCCTGTTTTCTGCGGCCGGTCTGCTGCCGGCGTTTCTTCCGGTTGTGTTTTTGCTGTCTCCGGAGCAGCAGAAGCTTCCGGTCCGTCTTCCCGGCTGCTGTCCGATACAGCTTCCTCCGACTGTGCCGATGCCGCCTCCGGAGCAGATGCATGAGCCGATCCATCTTCCAGACCGGCATCTGATACAGTTTCTCCCGGCTGTGCCTCTGCTGCCTCTGGAGCAGCAGCTTCCGGTTCAGCTTCCCGGACCGTCTCTGCCGGTACTGCAGCAGAGTTTTCTTCCTCTGCGCGAACAGGCAGACACGCGGCAGACAGTGTCCCGAGCACCATCACGCACGCAATCAAAATGCTCATTATCTTTCCGGTCGTCTTTTTCATCTTTTCAGTTCTCCCGCAATTCCCAGAAGGATCTGTGTATCCTGCCGGCCATTGTTGTTCTGTCCGACAGGATGCACTTATTGAAAGGTACATAAGCAGCGAAATCAAAGGATGTAAGTACGTATAGCCGGTCAAAATTATCGCCGATTTTATTATAACATATCTACACTATAAATGCTAACAATGTTTGCAAGGCCTCTGAGATTTAACAGACGGATACACAAGGAGATCTCCTGGCAATGCTCGGGCACAGCAGGGATTACCACAGGGTAATCGAGTATGCATCCCGTGCCCTGAGCCTTGAACCGGGAATCCAGGATGCGTATTATTGGATC